>Ga0210059_1011006_pt1 | contig 13892 bp, 11 predicted proteins | sample Ectturendosymbi2_FD_188042 | JGI IMG/M metagenome (GOLD analysis project Ga0210059, IMG submission 188042) | Ecteinascidia turbinata endosymbiont from Florida, USA - Sample 2 (SPAdes) (version 2) | ecosystem: Host-associated > Tunicates > Ascidians > Unclassified | place: Key West, Florida... | reverse complement strand
ATTTCACGTAAAATTACGCATCCTCAGTCCTGAAAATTGCAAGCAAAGCTTACGGGTGAAAAGTTGAAAGGCTGAAGTAACAGCAGAGAAAAAACAAAAGCAAGACTACAGTCAAAATTTCGTAACACAAGCTCATAAATCATAACATCTTAACAAACTGACTGACGTCAAGAATACTAGTGGCGACAAAAAACTGTGACTCGTGAAATAAGTGTTTACTCAAAAATGAAAAAGGCGTTTACTCAAATAAATAAATGACTGAAACATCTAACTAGTTGATGCTAATGGCTGAACAAGTGAGGAGTGTCAGAAGGGTCAAAATAAACTTGTTGAGGAACGACTCGGTAACACAAGCCGAAGTTGCTGCTGCAGACATGAAGCTTGCGCTACTTGTTCGAGGACGGAAAAGTAGGATCGCTGCTGAGAAGCATCAGAGTATAAAGCTGCGCTAGCGACGTAGTCAAAACGGTGAGTCGACAAGTTGGTCATTGGTAATGACAACGAAAGTTGTCACACAGGCTCAGGACTGAATTGCAGCGTGTAATTGACGTAGGTGTAAATTCTACCTTGAATGTTGAAGCGCTGAACTCGATGCATTTGGTATTCCTCGAGAGAACTCGGGCCAAGAAAGACGACGTCGCCCGAGTACAGCTGAACAAGCACTCGCCCGCGAGTCTGATCTTGATAAGCGAAGAGCGGTCGAAGACCAAACTTCGAGCCATACTGCAGGGAACCGTACTTTCCTTACAGGCCACTGAGTAAGAATGCCAATGGTGAAAGGTAGCAGCTGCAGGCGAGGTGAGGAGTAGTTGCAAAACCTCAGAGGGAAAGGATTCAGTGACAACACGTAGAATCTGTAAAAGATAAGATCCAAACGACACGCCAAGTAATTAACTTGAGCATCTGTGTCTTTGATGGCAGTGAGGGAACGATCCAAAACATCATTGAAAAGACCAGTCACAGGAGCCAACAACGTGCGGTTGAGGGCATAAAGGTCGGTCACATGATTTAGTGGGACGGTTTGTCCAACGGAGACCATGCCACTTGAGAGTGACTGGAGTTAAGTGCAGATGAGACGAGAATCCACACAAGCTTTGTGTTCTGCAGGACAGTCATTCCACGAATGGAACAAAAAACAGAACGAAGTTGTAAACACAACGGTTGTCGGTTGTCTGTCAGAATCAAGATGTATCCTCAGTTTTTACTTGCGAACGAAACTGAGACGTGGGCAGAGAAAAGACTTCGGTTTGAGAAAACACGTTGAATGAAACACAAAACTGACAAAAATGTGCAGGAAAAGAGGAATCTGATTATGGACGAAAGAATGCAGGTCGGCGAACGGCGAGTGTCCGTGTATGCGTGTGATCTGACGGCAGAGGGCGACGACGTGGCAGGCGAGAAGTCGTTGGTCGCATTCTGCGACACACAAGATGAAGAATAGTTGAGGATTGCGTATCCATCGAAGGGGACTTGCCACACTTGCGCGATGCAGGAGTAACACGACGATTGTTGCATACAGCGCGAGAAACATCGCAAGCGGGCAGTGGTAGAGTGCAGCGGATGGGCTGTTCCGCGAAGTCAGTCAACGCGTAAGCGGCTGCAGACGGTCAATGCTCACTGTGTAAGCCTTGCCTTTCCAGTCAGTAGTGTAAGTTTTGGTACCCCGACGCAAAACTTTCCAGGGACCCGTCCATGGTGCATCTAGAGAGGTCCGCTTGTGTTCATTGGACGACATGACGTGCGAACACGTGAGAAAACGACGATTCATGTGCACCTTCTGATTTGTAGGAAAGCGTGTGGGGACATATTGGTAAGAAGCCACATTCTGCTGATGGCGTAGCATTGCAGCTCGCGGATAGTCTCTCCAAGGAGTGGAAGTCGGATAAAACTGATTTGGCAAACGTAAATTCCTGCCATACAACATCACTGCCGCCGAAGCATCAAATTCTTCGCGATACAGAGTCCGCAAAGCCAAGATCAATTGGGCAACCTGTGAGCCCAGTTGGCAGCATCTGACTGAGTTTTCAGAGTATTCTTCACGGTTAAATTGAACCGTGCAGTTTGTGCATTTGCTTGAGGATGATAAGTAGGGAAACCAAAAGTCAATAAAGTCAATTTTTTCTGCCTTTTTCAAACCTTACGATGAGGGAATCCCAAGTTATTAGGTCAAAAAAGTCAAATTTTTTCATTAGGTCAAAATTTATGGTTGGGTCAAACTTTTCTTGCAGCACAGTTCTTTTTCTTGATAGATATTTTATTAAAATTACAAAAGCAGATATTGATATGCTTTTGCAAGTTTTGTTGCAATTCTGTAATGATAATGGGTTTGCTGCAATTTCTGACGTAATAATGTTGTTTCGCTCACTACCCCACTACTGCATATTATGAAGGATGGGCGTGGTATAGCAAGAAACGTGGTCTTAACAGTAGTTGGCTTGGTAAATGCTCAACCCAGATAGTGTTTCAACATTATGATGTTCTCAGATTTGACTCTACAGCAGTTATCAATGTACTTATCAATATATCATCCCCAAAGTTAATCAACCAATTTTTTTATTTCGAAGCATAGAGTGCATGAACATGCTTCTGGGTTAACCTCAACACCGAACGCTGAACTATTATCCAGTTGAAAACGCAGAAAATTTATAGGTAAAAATAAAGTCAAAATTTGTAAATTATAAAGCCAAATTTTAAGTTTTTAGGTCAAAAAATTGGTTGCCCTAATGATAAGGGTTGGATTTGATATGAGAAGTGCCAAGGAACCTCATAAGTTCCTGCCAATCATTGCTTAAAAAGATTTTCGCTTGGTCAGTGACACACTTGAGTGGGGCCGCAGAGTTAGAGACCCAGTCACGCAAAAATACAGAAATGACAGTTTGAACGTCTTACCTGGGCAAAGTATTGGCTGTAAACCAGCGTGTAAACCGATCAACACACATAAGAATGTAAAGATTGCCCTCCAATTCAGGCAAGGGCCCAATCAAGTCAAGATGGATTTCCGACAAACGCTCACTTGTGAGCGGATAGTGTTGATATGGCAAATTAGTGTACGGTCGCACTTTCGTTTGCTAACACGGTACGCAAGACTGTACCCACATTGTGCAACTTTTTTTCATGGTCAGCCAAGTGTACGTTTCAGAAATGAACTTTATAGTGGCGCGAACACCAGAGTGAGTCAAGTTGTGGCAGTTATCGAAAATGATACGCCGAAATCCACAGGGAACCAACGGACGTGGCACACCATCACGGGCATAGGCGTACGAGCAGAGGTGAAAGTAAGCCGGAACGGCTCGGAACGCCGTTCCGGTAAAAGAATCACTGCCGGTACGGCGCTCCGGTTAAAGTTTCAAGTACGCTAAGGTATCACCAGTATTGACCCTGATCAATGTATCATAAAATCTTTTGGTAATTTTTATATTCTCTTCAACGCGTGAATTTGCTTCGTGTATTTTCGGCAGCGCTTTGTTTTATCGGTGTAGCTATGTGCGTTGATACCGCATTGAATGAGTCAGGAAAGTTAAATTTCGATTTCATACATGTGTCTCGCTTTGAGCATAGGCGCATTTATTTATGCTTAAAATTGATGCGTAACATTTTTTGAAAAGTGTATGCAGTACAGGCGGGAGATTGTTTCCTACAACTGTTCAGTTTGTCAAACGTTCCGTCGAGTAATACTTTTTTTGTCGCATGAACTAAAACTAGCCTGTGGTAGTGTTTTTGTGTCAAGAAGCAGCCTATTTTTTCATGCAGTTTAGCTCAGTTCTTTAACATAAATTGGTCCGATATGTCTGATAAAAGAAAAAAGATGACTATCTCTCGTTGGGTTTTACGCAGTGTCGGACAAGGATAACGTTAAGCCACAGTGTTTGTTGTGCCACAAGGTGCTCAGCAATAAACCATCAAAACTGAATCGCTATTTAGATGGGAATCACCCTGAACATACGAGTAAAGAGAAAGACTTGTCTTTTGTCCAAAGAAAAGAAACTCCAATACACGACCGTGAATTGCGAGACTTGCTCATGAGTTGCAAGTTGCAACAGCAGATCGCTCATTAGCAAACAAGTGATATCGCTTTGAATTAATTGACCTTTTTTGTTCAACTATTTGTAAGAAGTGTTTTTTCGCCAAGAAATACAAATTTTCGGAGTTTTTAAGGCGAGTTGTGTACTTTGTAGCGATTCGCACACAGTGCTGCATACATCGCTCACTCTAAAAAGCGACCAAACCAAATCTACAGTAATTTCTCAATGGTCGAAAAAACGTTGAAAAAGCAAAGCAGCTCCCCGGCGGTTTCGGGTGCAGAGAAAAGAGTCCGTAGCGACATAAAGGTTGAGAACCACTGCTATTCATATTTATCTATATATTGTTTTGGGTCAGCGTGGTCCAACTTCTTTTAACCTACAAACCATTTTACGAAAACGTGACAGCTCACGGGCCACTTCCAATAAAATGATATATAAAACAATAGTATCACAATATTTAAAAATAAAAAAGGGAAGATAAGTGTGAGCGTCATTGAAATTATTACACAATAGCAAAGAGCAAGTTTACCAATCTCTCTCAGTGGGATGCCTGTGGTCGAGGCTTCTCAGAAAATATCGTTCCTTTATCAATACCAGCGTGAGTGGTGTAAGTCGGAAACTATCATCTAGTGTTTCGTCTGCCATTCGTTTTCTGTTTTAAAATTTGACTTGCTTCTTCGTAGAAAATGTACGCTCGCACACGTATGTGTTTCCAAAAATCGATTGCATTTTAGTGCGAAATCTTTCAGTTTGGGAAATTTATCTTTGCTGACTAATTTCCAGAAGCTAATTACACTCTCTAACACCGTTAGCGTACATATTTATTAAAAGATGTAAAGGCCAATCTGCACTGAAGAGTTGCCAGCAGTAGCCGCGCACGATTCTTTATTTGTTTCATTGCGCCCAGGAGTTCCCGTGTCGAGCGGTGCACGAGCGCAGAATTACCCGACGCAACAAAGTAAGCAATAGAAAACCACTGCCAAAGTAGACGCACTGTATACAGGCCCGTAACCAGCTTGGGACACCAGGAGGGGCAAACAGTTTTCTGAGAGGGGCCCAAAATTTTTGAACTAGTTCCAATAGTTTCAAAATATATCCAACAAATTTTCCTGGGAGGGCGAAATATTTTGTAGGAGGGGCTTCGCCCCTCCTGCGCCCCCCCTGATTACGGGCCTGACTATATACGAGCTGTTATTGAAAAGACGAAACCACTAATCCAGTCTTTTAGTGTGCCGGAAGAGTCTGGAGATTCTACCAGTCCCGTCGCCACGGGGGGGCTTTGGTGGGCTTGGCCCCCCCAAACAAAGCTCCAAGTCCCACAAGTTGAAATATGAAACACAATAAATTAGTGGAAATTTTGTCAAATTTGAATGTCAACCCCCTCCTGCATGAACGCAAAGCTGCCCCGCACAAACGTAAAGTCCTCCTATTGACGACTTTCTGGCAACGGTTCTGGATTCTACAACATGCATATTTTAAGACTGAGTTAGCGGAGGTTTAAATGGATTAAAGACTTTGTAAATTATTAGAATAAGTATAAAATCTTAAAATGCGAACAAAGTTCATTTCAAATAGCTTCTTGTTTTCGTGCTTTTCCAACATTTATACACTTTTCCAGGTTTATTGCCAAATTTTGGCTGTGCGACGTGCTCAGAAGCGTTCTACTTCTGACAAAAAGATAATCATTTTGGTGGTGCTGCGCATCTAAGAGGGAGCATTGTTTACCGCTGCCTTTTTCATTAAATTCATTGTGGCTGTTTTTGCTCCAGATATCGAGGGAGTTCAGAATAAAGTAATATGTTCACGAATTGGAACAACTATTTTAGTGAATGCAGCGATCACGTGTAGTAGGCTACTAATTTTTATATCATCAATCGCAAACCTTTCAGAAGGGTCCCCAGTTTAAAACAGCCTAGGTCCCTGCAAATGATATACAGTATTATTTCCAGGTTTGCTATTTTAGGATATAAAATGCAAGTGCATCATTAGCAAGTACAGTATGAGGTGTTACAGTGAGACAACTCAAGTTGCCTTGCCTGACCCACTTTAGGAGATAGTGCAAGTTACCGTAGGTAGACTATAATATTTTTTGGTTGATTTTAAAAAAGTTGTTTTCCAAACGTACAGTCGCCTACGTTTTTTGTATTTTTAAAATGTAAAATACAGGGTGGGCCAAAAGTAGACGTGCTCTTGATAGCTTTTATACAATTATGTTTGAAATTGTGGGATGGTACTGACTAATACTGGATCGTTCCGGTAAGAAAATTATTCTACTTTCATCACTGGCTGAAACCCGTTTGTTTGAGAACACATTCATTTGAAACCATGTTCACTCGAGACCACGTTCATCTGTGACCACGTTCACTTGAGACCACCTTCGAGGTCAGCTAATTTGAAATTACATTCATTGAGACCTGCCATTCAAATTCAAAGTGGGTGAGTTTGCAATAGAAGTGCAGCATGAGAATAGTTAGAAACGACTAGTGCCACTGACAGCAGCAAACTGATAGATGCACCATGCTGTATATACCTGCTTTAATCAAACTGTTTCAAAATTAGCAGAAAACAACCGATCATCAAAATGTTTTGAACGTGGAACTTTTAACAACCTAAGTCCACCACCTTGCAAAACTTCAAGTCTCTCGCAAAAAAGTGGAAGATAGATCGAAAAAGTCTGATTCATAGAAAATCAAAACAGCTGCACATAAACGTGGTGTCAAATGAACGTGGTCTTCAAATCAATACGTTTCAAATAAATGTGCTTTCCTTGTAATGTACTGTAGAAGAGACGGTTATAATTGTAATTTTAGGAGATGAATGGAATATTACTCCGTGTCACAACAAATCATGTTACACTTCAGTAGCAATTAAAAACTATTTTTGTGATTGCAAGCGTAAGTTTTTATTAATTGTTGTTGTGCAACGTAAAGTTACTTTTCAAGTTGACGATAATCTGGAAAAATCCCAAAAAAACAATGCTGTCATGGAAGAAAAGTTTCTTTTTCGTCAAAACATCTTTTCAGTTGCAACGTGCGGAGCTGCATGTTGGTCTTGCAGCAAAGTACGTAAAAATATCTGGCAAATGTTCGTATCTAGATATATTAATGCCGATTGCAGGAATTCCACGGAACCAAACTACCAAACTCACTCACGTTGTTTTTTCGTAGGTAAATGCTACAAGGGAAAAATAAATGAAGAGAACGAGCCTTTAGACTATTCAGCAGTTTGACAGTTGATGTGCGCTGACACGATAATGAACGGCAAGGGAAACCCGTTGTCTCACATAGTAAACGATCATTTTAATCAGTTAAAGCAGGCCCGTAACCAGGAGGCAGCAGGCCCGTAACCAGGAGGGCGCAGGAGGGGCGAAGCCCCCCCTAGAAAATTTTCCTCCCCCCTGGAAAAATGTGTTGGACATAATCTAAAACTGTTGGACACAGTTCAAAAAATTTGAGCCCCTCTTGTGGTGTATTTGCCGTGTAATGATCGCGGTGACGGGTAATTATTGGTCGTCGCATTTTTGCGTGGCTTGCTGGAATGCAGCTGAGTGCAACCGTACGTTTTCTCCGCGTGTTCACCGCAGAACGTGTTTGTCAGTCTGGTGTGCACTGTTAGTTCAATCTACAGTACTAAGTCGAGTGGTCAGTGTAAATCGTTGTTTTCTTTTCTTTCAGCATGCTGCGTAACTAAGCTTGCTTAAAGTTATAGTAAATTGAAGCCTGAGTTTTAAAACGAAAATCTGTTGGTGCTACAGGCCAGAGCAATTTAATTATTATAACTATGGATGATTTTCTAAAGCCGAAAGACCTAGTAACGTTGCTGGAGGACCCAGAGGCTGCTGCAGCGTTCAAGTGCTGGCTCGCCACTTTCGAAACATTCTTGCAAACCGTAGAGGCACGCCAAGCTGCGATAAATCCTGATGCTGAGGTGAACAGGAAAGGACTGCTTGTTAAGTTTTTGTCTCCTGTGGTTTATTCCTACGTTGAAGACTGCGAGACGTACGACGAGGCCTTAGTTATACTAAAGCGTGTGTACGTAAAAAGAAAAAACGACGTTTTTGCAAGACATCTTCTTGCGACTCGAAAACAACGAACTGCAGAGAGCCTTCAACAATTCCTTCAAGCTTTAAAATTACTTTCGAAAGATTGTACTTTCCAAGCGGTGAGTGCCGAACAGTACCGCGAAGAACTCACCCGGGACGCATTTATTAATCGTCTAAACTCCCAGGGCATCCGCCAGAGACTTTTAGAAAAAGACGATCTCTCGCTCGAAACAGCGTATGAACAGGCTTATTCTCTCAAACGTGCGCAGCAACAATCCTCCACTTATTCGCAGCCGATAACTGCGTCTGTTGCTAAACCTCCGCAAGACAGATGCATTTGAACAACATACTGCTGAACCTACGTCTGAAGATGCATTGACCAAAGATGAGTCTGCTGTTGCTGCCGTTCAGAAAAAGAAATGCTTTTTCTGTGGAGGCCCTTATCATCTCCGACGCCGTTGTCCTGCTCGGAATGCTGAGTGTAATGAATGCGGAGAAACTGGACACTTCGCTAAGGTTTGCCAACTTGCATCTCATTCTCCATTTTGGTCTTGAGTCAAGTCGATTAATGAAGCATTTTCCCGATGTGGATTTGTAGTCTACCCGAATCACTGACTTTTTCTGGAAAGTTTATGCTGGTTAAAAACTTTGTTTGAGTAAGTAGACCATCTTTGACTAACAAGGAGAAACCGGAAAGACAAAGTGGGAAAACGCCCCTTCGAAAATTGTGCTTTGGACGTGAGTTTGCCGCATTTGACAAGAAAAAAATCCTAAAAACTGCAGAAGATCGGCAGAATAGCAAAACCTAAACCCTTTAAATCTCGTAGAAACGAGTAGATCTCGGCAGTGGCTTTTCATTTATTTTTTACCGAGCTTGGTGAAGAAAAAGACTGCATTATAAATAGAACGATCTCGGGTCTTAACTCAAACAAAACTCAACAAAATATCTGCGAATGATCCGAATTGCAAAAAGGGAGCAAGGTGAACGATTTTCCGTAAGCTGCCACTTTTTCCATAACACTAATTTTTTCTTACAGAATCGTCGCTAGTGGTCCGAGCGTATCACGCACGTTTTTTTCAACAGTAGAGATAAAAATATGTGCAAATAATGTTCAAAAGGTGTACGCAATTTTCACAGAGTTTATGAAATCGACTAAATCAACAAAATTTTGTACATACAGGATGGAATATTCCCTGGTTTAATTCCACTGACACGCCATTACTTGGATTGCATGGAAACCGATTTACAGGCGAGATATACTCTGGAAGAATATCTCAATCTGTTGGGCAAACGTGCTTCAGGTAAATAGCACGCATCGGACACGCAAGCCCGATTTCACGTGCAGCAGAATGACTTATTTTTCATAACAACCAAAACCAGCAATGGAAAAGCAACTACGCTTCCGATATGTCCAGTACGAGGCGAAACCAACTGTATATTTTTTAAGTTTCTGAACAATTATCAACTTAGCTTTTTTGTAAAGCTTTAGGCGATCCAAATGTGGAATGACATTTATTAATTAAATCGCACAAGAGGAGCTACAGTACTGGATTTATTGAAATCCTACAGGTTGGTTCCGCAGTGGTTGTGCTGCACTGATATGAAAAAGGATTACCCTGCGTTTTGCTGATGCTCACCAATTTTGTAATTCTCAGATGATTAACATGACCATCGCTCAATGGATGAGGCGCTTTGTGACGTCACACCCAGAGTATCAACGCGACTCGAGAATTTCTGATTGAATCACATACGATCTGTTGATGAAGTGCAAACAGATTGGAAAAAGAGAAATCGGATGCCCTGATCTTTTCGAATCGCCTCAGAACAAAAGCTCTTATGTAGGCATACCATATTTTTGTGAATGGAATCCGGGACGCTCCAGAACAACGAGCCAAACAGCCAATTACCTTTAATCTATCATAACGAAATAAGTAAAAAGATCACATGTTACTCTTCCGCAAATTGGCTAAACAGACCAATCACAACATGCTAGTATTCGTGTAGGGCTATGCAGGCTGACTGAATATTGCCTAACCGGGACTTTTTATTTGACTGACCGGGACAAAGCTTCAAATCCGGGACTGTCCCGGCTAAAACGGGACGTATGGTAAGCCTACTCTATGTGCCTTTTTTCCGAAGGAACATAGGAGCTTTTGTTCCTTAAACTTAAATAGGCCATGGGTTGGACGTTGTAATCCATGGTAAAAAATCGAACGTCATGAAGAGTGTCAGTTTCAACTCTTCGCGCAGTAGGTAATCGGATGCAAATAATTACACTAGACCTCTAATTTATTTCAACAATGCACTACCATACAGTAGAAGCAAACCAATCAACTGCCAAACTTCGTATCACAAATTATCGCTGAACATGCTATGTAGAATTTTGCATCGTATCAAACACTGCAAAAAATGGAAAGACCACTCTTTCATTAAATATGCATTTTTGCTGACCTTATGTAATGTTACTACTGCACTTTCTTGTTTCCAACTCATACACATCAAGCAAAAAAGTTTAAATTTATGCCCTTATAATGGCAGCAATATAACTACAAACACATCATTTCCGTTTTCATCCGCACCCACCCACTTCTTATTATTCAGTAATTTCAATCTTTGAAAACAATCAACTTCCGCTCAGATCGCTCAGACAATTTCCGCTTAAGCTCTGTTTTTGTAGAGTTGTTTGAATATTTCTGAGCATGAAGCAACACATTCGTGAAAGTTAAACAGAAATCGGATTTGATTATTTTGGTAGCTACGTTTATTGACCAGTGTTTCATGATATTTCTTTCGAAATCAATTAGCATATCAACGCCAAATAAACGTATGTCGTATGATGCTGATGACATGTTTGAGTTCATTCACTTTCATGACCGCTTTTACTCCGGGAAGGGGCGCGACGGCAGAATCCCAGGAGGACTCGAAATACCTCACGGTCAACTGCAATCTCAGATAGACCTACTGACTCCACATGAAGATGGAACCAAGTAAGGTCGGAGATGTAGTCACTCCACCTGGTCCTTGGACGGCCTCTGGGCCATTTTCCGTGTGTAGCCAGTAGGACTTGTCTGGCCTATCTTTCCTGTGACATTCTGCGTTGGAAACCTAGGTCTCTGGTCACAAAAACACTAGAAACCTGTTAAATCATAATTCCCTTTTTTGAACGTAGTTTAAACAATCACTATCAAATCGTGCATGACATATTTGCAATTTCACTTTGAAGGGTATTTCTTCCACAGACAACAGTGTTGTGTCATTAACTTGCATGTGTTGTATTACATTGGCAACATGTCATTAAACCTCAACTAAATATGAGAAATTTACGATCTAATTTCAGCGTAATAGTGTAATGTTCAGCAAGCGTTATTTCTTGTAGTTAATGCTGTTTCAGTATCTTTCCTGTGTATTGCAGACAATGAAAAATAAAAGTATTCGTGCAAAATTCATCTTATCTCTTTGACTGAATGCACTCAGAAATACCAGTAATCAAATACATAGGTGTAGCAGCACGCAAATTTTGGGGGTGCAAAGGATCGTTTGCCCGAATTTCCCCCAAAAAAGGTATATGGGACAAACTTTCTCCTTGCAAATTTTCAGCTGTTGGTACATTCTATTGTCCTTTAAAATGTTGCCATAAAATAGAAAATTTGGCATTTGAAATTTGGTTCTTCATCACCCAACTGAACAAAAGTACGCCAGGATGTGCAAGAACATTGTCACAAGATCGCTAACTCAGTACTTTGAGCATCTGCATCACAGTTCTGAGGTTTGGTGTTCCATTCACATTACAGCTGTTGTCAACAAGAGACCTCACACTTAGCTGAGGCCATATATGCAACATGCAACAAACTGTATGGCAAAGTGTGTTCATCCAAACATTGCACTTAAAATAAAAGCACAGCTTTTCTGTACTTGCCTGGTATGGACTCTACTAATACGAAGTAGGTGCCCTTCAACATACAGTACTTTATTCCCTCAGTGTACAATTTATAAAGCACGTAAATGAAATGCGTTTTATATCCAAACTTTCAAGTGAGTCAGTTGCGCATCAACTCTCACTTACTAAAACACGAATTTACTAGAAAGAAATTGTTGATTTTACATTTATATGTAATGCAGTTTCTATGATAAATAAAAAAAACTTATAACAAACAAATATAAATTCATTTGTACTGTTAAAAATGTTGAAACTTCTTTGTCAAAGTTCTTGGACATTTCGCCCAAATTTTTTTGGTTTTTGCCCAAATTTTTGACAAATCAAAACGTGTGGGAGTGCGCTTACACTCCATGAATCCCCAGATCTTATACACCAATGGTCGAATGTGACGCAGCTGAATAAGACTATGATAACAACGCAGAGTGAAGGAAATCCAAGAAATAAGGACCCAACATGAAATGCCAATGCACAGCTGGTGTTCGACTTTCATTCCAAACTTTTAAATCTGTTTTGTTTAAAGTTCGATCACCTCTCCCAGTACAAACAGTTGGATATCTTTCCTGAATAGTTACGCATGGAAAGATTTCACCAGCTTGCTTCATCCTGCCGAATAGGGCGTTAGTTGCAGAACTGGTGGCCCAACTTTTGACGGGGTCTAACCGAGACTTTGGACATTGGCACTTGCAACCGTCTTCGCGAAACGCCTGGGCAGACCAAGGTCAGCTTAAAACATGGCTTGTGGATTTTATCTGCACTCTTGACTTCGTCTTCTGCAACAGAAAAATAAATGCACGCAAGTATCAAAAAAGCAATCTTCAATGTTTCTGTTCATTTTATCCTTAGGACGTAAAATCCTTATAAAAGATCGAATCAATGGTCCCTGACGACGAATATCAAGCACTGATTAAATTAAGTACAAATCTTAATAGACTCATAATTTTTGGTGGATTAAGTTACGTTCTGCTTGTATCCAATTGTGTTTGAGCCACGCCGCTCTTTCGTACAAGGAATTTATGCAGGTTAACGATCCATTTGCAAGATGCAAAGCAAGCATTAGACACAATTTGGCAATACATCGTTTGCAGCAACCGCATTCATTTGGTTTTAGGACGTTAACATCTCAAGAGAAGGTAACTAATACAACATCTTCTAAAGCAGTGGTTCTTAACCGGGGAGGCGCGCCCCCCCAGGGGGGCGTGAAGAAATTTTCAGTGGGGGCGCGAGCCTTTACATGCTCTACTACAACATGGAAAGTCTTTGAACGGGAATGTGCACCTTTCAAATATTACGCCAGTGCCAATTTTACGTCGCTACATGTTATTTGTTTTAGTTCCGGCAGAGATGGAAGTCGGGGTTAAGTTTCTTGAAATTTTTCAGGCAGAATTCTAGCCTGCATCTCAGGGTCGCAACTAGGGAGATTGTTTAGTCGCCAAGCCAAGTCCCTTTAGCAATAACATCTGTGCCCTTCTCGCATTTGAGAACAGCATTGTGCACATAGAATTTTAAGGTAGCCGGCTGCATCGCAGAGCGGTTCGCCTAATTCCAGATAAACATGAATGCATACACTTCGCACAGTTCCACGCAGCGTGGGATACCGCTATGGCTATCGGTAATTCGACGAGCTTTCTGCAACGTGGCCGTACACCTGCATGATACTAAATTTCTACAGTACTCCCGCCATGTTCTTCTGTCATGTGACGATGTATATTTATGACAATTCAACTGCACTTGAGCCACACTATTGTTGAATGTGACACTAGGTATATGCGGCTTGACAGCTACAGGCCACCATACGAGGAAGATAGTAATTTGCTTTTTTGCCATCCCAATGGCGACACTCAGCTGCTTAAACTTGGAATCGTGTCTTTCACGCACACTAAGCGGCGCGGA
>Ga0210059_1011005_pt1 | contig 13892 bp, 9 predicted proteins | sample Ectturendosymbi2_FD_188042 | JGI IMG/M metagenome (GOLD analysis project Ga0210059, IMG submission 188042) | Ecteinascidia turbinata endosymbiont from Florida, USA - Sample 2 (SPAdes) (version 2) | ecosystem: Host-associated > Tunicates > Ascidians > Unclassified | place: Key West, Florida... | reverse complement strand
TACGACAATATGTGAAACCGGCAGTCTCATTAATGCTTGTGATTTGCATCCCGACGATCACAGAGCACCTGGTGGTCGCTGTACAGCCTCATCATTTTAATAGCCAGTCTCAATATAATCAACTTGGTGCGTTCACCAAAAACTGATAGGTGGAAGCAGTGCTTAGAACCAACTGCTTCCCAACACTCCCTCTGCCTCCACTTCTAATAAGAACGAATTTATTGGAATCTGATACCATCCATCTTCATCATGACATATAGCAAGTGAGATTAAATCTGAAGAGGCTTTTTAAGATCGAGCAAGCGAGCGTTAAACTTATCGAGATTATCCCCGGTTTTTCTGGTCGAAACTTTAAATCAGACTGTCGTAACACAGTCTTCACAGACATATATATAATAAACTGACACAACAGCCTTCCTTCGTTTCAACTTTACATGACCTGTCTTAAAGTAGCTTGCACGAAAACGTTTTTAACGTTGAACTAGAAACCTAGTCTCTCTATCTGTACGCAACTACAAAGGGATTGCACAACACTCCACAGCACATTCATTATGACGTAAATTTCCCCGAGATTTTCAACGCACAAGGGCGATGCCAGCGAAGTTAAGTGAAGAAGGTCAAGACTTTATTAACAATTAACAATTGACCTTGTTCTGACGTAACCACAACTGTACAAAAACTGCTATAGCGTCCGAACGTCCGCAATTCTTTTTCGAAATTAATGAACCATGATATTACATGCTTAATCTACAGGCTCTGCACTGAGGGCAAAAACCAGACGAGTAAAAGTCAAGGGTAGAGAGACGGCTCTAACTTACTAATACAATATATATTGTGGGGCCCCTACGAATGGTCGGGGCTCCCCCCGACCGGAGGTACTGGGCTGCCTTGCCACGGCACTGCTTGGACCAACTGTTGCCTTGTGTGAAGATATTACGTTTCCAACGAACATAATTTCTGACTCTTTTTTTATTAGACATCTTTTATTCCAGCTGTGATACAATTTGTTTTACTTATAATGTCTCGTTGCTCATGTTCAGAGCCTACACCATGCAAGAACTTCATTTTTGAAGGCAGAGAAACCACTGCTGTTACTGAAGTAAGTGACTGACAGTTTTCAAGATAGTCTGGTGAAAATTGTATACTACAGTTAACTTCTTCCGTTCCATCTGGCGATTAAGCCGTCAGCCAACCGCGCGAGAATAGACAATCGCAGTTATTCGCAGGCAAATCATGACTGGCTCAAGAGCGAAAGGCAACAACACACAAGCGGATTGAGGTGGGGCTTGTTCAAATTTATACTTAAGTTGGTCATGCTGTCGCTGCACACACTTTCTCTCCTGAGAAGCTATTTTCATTCCAACCTGCGGAGCAAGAATACCACAACGCAGGTTGATGCATTCTCGTTTTGTTGTGAAATAAGTTATCCGGCTCCATTTCTCATATCAAATTAGCCGGAAGCACACAAAACTTTGAATAAGCTTGCATGATGACAGTGGACATATTTTCTAGCAATAGCAAGCTGTAGGCTTAAGCAAGCAGAACTTTTCACATTTAACTTTACAGAATGGTGTAAAGCAGGGGGGCATATGTGGCCCGCGAGGGCATTTTGCGTGACCTGCGATACTTTTTTGGGAATTTTCAAATAATAATTAACATTAAAGTAATTTGTTTATTCACCGGTTTTTAAAACAGGCCCCTAGCCAGCTTTTAAGGTTTTTGAGGAAAGACACATACTTGGGGGGGCAAGATTTTTGTTTTTCTTATATGTTTTACTTAAAAAATTTTGGGCACGACAAAATTTGGGGGACACAAAATAAATTTGGGGGGAATTGCCCCCGAATGCCACCCCGTGGCTACGGACCTGGTTTAAAAATGCTCGGTAAGCGAATGAACGAGTTCCTTTCAAATCACCGTAGGGACTACTAGAAATGATTAACCTGTAACGAACAATGCCTTTCGCAGGAAATAAGATGTAAAAGCTGCTTCTAGTAAGGTTCAGGTACCGCCACTGTTGCGTCAGTGTCATAATACGGCCTTCGGTACGGTAGTCCTAATGCGACCCGTGGTTACTTCATAAGTCCTCATTTGGCACTCAGAGCAATTTGAGTTTGAGACCCCTGGTGTAAAGCATCACAGCATCTTAAAATCGTGCATATCAAGGGCATAAATATGTTTGTCATGCGTTGATTTGTTTTTTATATGTTTTTTACAATATATTGCTTCAATACTTTCGTGAGACGTGTGCAGCTTCTGCAAACAGGCATTAAATCCTTTGGTTTAACTTTTGTTTTATGCGAGGAACTCTTTGGGGATTCAAGTACCGGTATTTCTTATTTATGCTCAAAGATTATATTGCTTACTAACATCAACAGAACGTACAATCTGAAAGGTCTGTTTGCACGCTTTTCCGCTAAAAAAAAACGGCAGTGTGTAGATCATGCATCAAAATCATTTTGGTATGTCAAACTCTTTGTGCCTTTTTCATGGATGTGGGACAGTTGACAGGAGGCTTATTCAAGAAAACAAAAATTTGAATGCAATCCACCCTAACACCAGGACGTGCTATTTAAGTATTCTGGATCGCTCTCTGAAAAAATAGTGATATAAGAATTTTTCGCTACCGCGATGGGGAAAAGCGACAGCATTTGAAAGAACTTAGTGTGAAAGTGCACTGCTGTGAGATTCGTAAAGTCCTGAATGTCGAGCCACTTCTCCGAATAGGGAGATCTCAGCTACTAAGCATCAGGAAGGATTGGCGTGGCGAGTCCTGCTGGCTGCACCCAAGGGAAAGCGCCCCAAAAGCCGACCAAAGACGGTGTGAGGTGATGTGAATACATCTCCGGCCTGGTTTGGTCCAGTCTTGGTGTGGAGCCAGCAGAACCATCAGATGTTGCTGTAAACCGCGAGGTATTTCAGGTCGTTCTAGGTCTGCTTCCCCGCAACCCTCCCCATAGGAAAACCGGGTATGAAAATGAATGAATGAAAAATTATTAGCAATTTAATAAGATTTTTAGAGGAAAAATGTAGCTTATTGTTTGTCATAAAGAAAGAATTACGGAGTCATTCACTACAGTATATAGATTGGACTATGCTTGCTAATCAAGTAAGCTGAGACGGTAAATCAAGTGCCAGAAGCTGGTTTCAAGCAGTGAGGTAAGCTGATCCATAGTTTAGCCGAAAATAAAAGAGCGCATAAACTAAGTTGCAGGAATGTTTATTGTCATTCCTTAGTAGAAGCTGTCAACAGCACTGCCGACACGGTGAGGTTTCAAGAATAACTCCGATCACATAACAGATGTTTTCCAGGAAGTATCCAGGGCCGGTGCTAGGAATTGTGGGGACCAATTAGAAAACTAATGGCGGAGTCCATATTTCACAAAAGTAAAAATTTATGCATGTTGAATTAGGGCTCTAGGTACCGCCGAACACTAAAAATGTTTTCAGAAACTTCGCATATGGAACGTGACCCGATGGAGCACTTTTAGGTCACATTACTGCTGTCTGACACACTCCGCACCGCACTCACCTGTGGCAAAATCCACAGCGGTGTAATCAGCAGGCCCGTAACCAGGGGGGGCGAAGCCACCCCTAGAAAATTTTTCTCCCCCCCTGGAAAAATGTGTTGGGCTTACTTTAAAAATATTGGACATATTTCAAAAAATTTTGGCCCCTTTCGGAAAACTCTTCGCCCCTCCTGGTGTCCCAAGCTGGTTACGGGCCTGGTAATCAGACGACAGAAAGTTACTTGCATCACGTATACAATAGCTTCAATCTTGAGACTCCGAAGCAACACACGGTAGTAACGCCAATTTGCTAGAAACCAGACACAAATCCATGAGTCTCGCAGTCCAGGGTTGTCAGATATTTTACATAGCGTATGGCCAAAATCTGAAAAACACTCAATTACGTCTGTTTTTTAAATGTTATGGCCAAAAATACAAAATTTTTCAACTATGTTGATTTATATAGCCATGCGTAGGAGACCCAACATTTTTTGGGGGACGGGTTATTTTTTGGCGGAAAAAATTGGTTTTGTCAAAGACGCAATTTTTGACACTAAAACAGTAATTTCTGCCATGAACTTTAAATTTCATGTTGAAACTTGTCTTTCTTTATAAAACTTACAGCCATAAATTAAACACTATTGTTGATAAACGCTTTCAGATCTGACCCATTTGCCTTAAAACTAATGTCAGATCTTCCTAAATTTATTTCGCTGCCAAATTTATTCTCGGTGGAGAGGACAATAACTGCCTCAATATTTTTTTTTCCGTTTTCATACAAAGAAAAAATCTTTTTGGTTCTCATCATGGCGGAAGCACCATCGGCACAAACAGACACGCAGCGGGTCCGTGAAAGGTGATGTCTCTTAACAAAAGAATCCACTTTCTTGAACATTTCCTTTCCTGTAGTATTTTTGACAAGTGGACTGCAAAAGAGAAAGTGTTCCACGTAATCCTCAGTCGCACGTTATCGCACAAACACTATAAACTGTGCATCGTTTCCTAAACCTGTAGTTTCGCCCAACTCTAAAATAAGATTTCCCATTAGCCCCCAACAGCAACTGCAATAGTATGTTTCAGAATATCGACTGAGAATTCTTGGATGCGCCACTTGATGGTGTTGTTTGACAAAAGCACCATATAGCTAACTTATTTCCTAAGGCATCACTGTAGACTATTTTCACGACTGCAGGTTTGACCATGGTCTCTCCCGCTATGTAGAGCGCTTTTGCTCTTGCATTTTTCCAAGCAGCAGGAAAATAAGCACGCACCTCTTTACTATGGGAGTAAGCTTTTACTCCTGAAGTAGCTGGACAATAAGTAGACTTGCGAATTCACGTTACCTGGAGTTCTTTCTCCTTAAAGCAAACTCGTTAGCCCTTAGTGCTTGCGGACTCATCCAGAGCCTTTTGCGGACTCAAATGAGTCTGCTGACTCCTGTTGGGAAACACTGGTTTATCATGATCAACTTGAAACAAGTTTATTGCAGCTATTCGCGCACCCAGAAAATTCTGTATGGTTTTCTATTATTTCCTGTTATTATTTTTGAGGTCAACATTGTTGCTGAACAGAAACAAGCGTATTGGTAGCGATTTTTTGTTTTTTATAAGTTTCCATTCCCTCAACCCTTTTTCTGCCTCCCTGCCCTACCGCTGTGCCGGAGTCCCTGGTTACGTCGTCTTCAGATTCGCACAATGTTGGCACACATGTATGTCATTTATTTGGCTAATTGGCCTACTCCTTCCATTTCGTTTCCGTCCATACACAAATGTTTTGTAAAGTTATGTTGTTACAGCGCATACGCAACAAAACACGATATATCGAAAGATCAGTGACACTGACGTGAAAAAAACAGTCTTTACACAATATACATGGAACGTAAAGTATGACACATACAAAAATAGAGAAAACGTGTTTTTATCGTAGAGCAACACAAACACGGACGAACTCATTTTTGTCGCCGTTTGCTTGTAAGACATACACATTTGGTTTTTGATAGAACTGATATGTCGACATTTTGCTGTTAATATAAAAAGCGTAATAAATGTGATGAATCACACTCTTCACCTTTTAGTATTGGTTTGTTCCTCTTGGAATACAGAATAGGCTTCAATCGGCAACCCTGTGGCCATTGGGGCGGGTCCCAATTTAATAAAATTGAAACAGGTCCTTGAGTGTCTGAATACTAAATAAAGGGTCATCTTTCTTGACTTTCTAGTAAACTCTGAGACACAGTTGCTAAATTCTTTGTTCCACGTACTTCTCAAAACCTAAAAAATAATCAAATATTTCGTATTTCAAGTTTAACAAATTTTTTTTATCGGTTTACAAAAGTTTTAATATAGGGCCGTTGGCAGAGCCGGATTAAAGGGTAGGGGAACCGGGGCAATTTACACTGGAGGGCCCCTATGACATATTCCATGACGTTATCGTTGTATAATTCATGTTTTGGCTGATTCGCAACGTTGTTGTTTGCTTTTCCAGTAGTTGATCATGTGCCTGGCGCAGTGGCGTAGCCAGCCCAAAAATTTTGGGGGGGCCAAAATGTTTGAATTTAGGCGAATAACACTATTTTGCTTAGAAAAACGCCTCTCAAAGCACAAAATAGCTATATTTTCTAAAAATTTGGGGGGACCATGGCCCCTTTGGCCCCCATGGCTACGTCTATAGTCTGGCGTCAGGGCCGGCCTTAAGCCGATGCAGCTGCATTGGGCCCCGCGCCATGTTTAGGTAGATTGTTCATTTCCTCCAGATACTCCTTGCGCTCGAGAATTCAGTAGAAACGGCTTATAAATCTCATTGTTAACAAGCAACGCTCTTGTTAGAACCAGCGATGAATTTCCTCGTATATTATCGAACGTTAGCAAACGTGCTCAATTCTTGTGGTAAAGCTTTATATCTGCGCTCTGCCATGGTCGTATAGCACGGTTGACTGAACACGATGACGTCATAAAACCACTGCTCAAGAGGGGCCCCGCGCCGAGGTCTTGCATTGGGCTCCGCACCTCTCAGGGCCGGCCATGCCTGGCGTATTAATGTAGGCCGCACGAAATGGTGTTAAAAATTAATGTAAACTGCCCTTGATTGTAAACCGCACTTGAACAGAGTTTATGATATAAACACTACAGTGTATTCTTACCAAAAAAAATATTTCAACAGGCTAGAGAGTGACTCTGCAAGAAACAACATTCACCCGAACAATAAGCAGAAACCAGAGATACAAACAAAAACACCGGAAAAATAACATGTCAATATGGCCAGCCAGGCTGAGTGTGAAAGGTGTTTCGAAGCTTATGTCGTTATTTTCACCTACATTTTCAGGTGCTCTGGTTAACGCCACTGCTTTAACGTTGTTGCATGAAAAGCTTTGCTGAAAAAAGCGTTTCAGTCGCGGCGTTTCAGCTGACACTGCCAAGATTCTTGAGCTTTTTCTCCTTAGAAACTTTGCGCTTTTTAGTTGCTGAAGGCATTACAGATTTCGGCATCGCGTAAGCTAAACACTGCAATCTCGCTTTCTGCTCTTTTGTTCTACAAATCAACTGTTCAAAAACCTTTTCTGACGGGACACACAATAACATGTGATGTGAATGGCTTGACTAGCTTCATATGTTTGTGATGTAACGCAAGAATAGTAGCCATCGAAAAAAAGTGCGTTTCCACCCATGTTACACTTTATGACGAAACAAAGGTCGCAGTTCGGCTGCGGCTACCTCCAGACGGAACAAGAGGTTACGAAATCATTGATACTAAACAGCAACCACAGCATAACTAGCTTTGCTACTTAAGCACGCAAATAGTATCGTTTTCGCGGCATATTTGCAGTAGGCGTGATGCACGAGCAGATAAACCCATACCACAAGAACGATTATTAGGAAAAGTTACCAGCAAAATTCTAATATATTTGCATTGAACAAAACCGAAAATATTTATATTCAGTAGTGATTACTAAAACTGGCAGAAAGTCAAACTTGCAGAAAAATCACTCAACGCTACATCGGAATATAAAGTTTTATTCTAGTTATCTCTTTTGAATGACGACAATTTTTCAAACGAATATTTTATTTAAAACAAATAAATGTCATCACGGGGGGGTCCCCAAAAAGCGGAGGGCCCGGGGCAATTGCCCCCCCCTTAATTCGGCCCTGGCCGTTGGCCATGTCGGCCTCTCCCGGCCGAGGTTTCGGCGAGGACGTAGTAAAACTTTGGTTGCCAACAACTTTGTCTGAAATAATAAAGCTAGCTGCACGCAGAAAACTTTAAATGCAAGTTTGTGTGCCTCTTTGGAAGTAACATTAGTATATGACAATTACTGCTAGTGTTATGCTATTCCGAGTTACATTATCTGATTTGTTTTGCAGCTCAACATGATATGCAATAATTCATGGAAAAAACCTTTGGCGACGTCTTTATACATGTTTGGAAAGTTAGCTGGGGGCTTACTAGGAGGATCCGTGTCTGATAAGTAAGCAGAAATGCAGCCTTGATAGTTCTCTCTTCAGTGTTTTTGATTTATTCACTTGTTTTTTGGTGTTACAGGTTTGGACGACGCGTTACATTTTTTGTATTCAGTGTTTGGCAATACGTAACAACGTTTCTGCTAAGTTTTGTACAGGAATCAACTTTATACGGTATTTTGATGTTCCTGTGCGGGATTAGTGGTCTTGTCAACTACATCGCGGCAATGTTGCTAGGTAAGAAGTTTCTGGTTAGGTTGCTTGCTTTCTATTATGAAACTTGTTCACTGCATCACAACTACGGTTTTATTCAACGCAAACGTATATAAATAAACCGCGCGCTTGCACAACAAGCATGTAAGTGAGCCCACCACAAATTTACCAAACAGACAGCATGGCATAATGCCAGACATCCGCAAAAAAAGTCATGGATATAAGACCGACTTTTTAAATCCAAAGAGAAAATTTGCCAAAGAGAAGAATTGGAGATGAAAAAGAATTATTATAAGCTTTGTTTCTACCTTCGCAAGATCATATGTTTCTGGCAATACAAATGCTGTTTCTTTTTCTAGCTTGCGTGCTAGCTGCAAGTATGTAGTGTAATAACTACTGTAAATTCTACGGTTAACTACTGTAAATTTTACGGCCACGGTTAACTGCATTTTATAAATTATACGGCAATTAAGTATTATGATGTTGCAGCAGTTCCGCGATTGCTGGAAGGTGGGCTTATTGCTGGCTGAGTAAAATATTTACATTGTAGACCAGGGGTGGCCAACCCTTTGTACATCATACGCCAATTATTTCAAACGAGAGTACCGACGCGCCACACCATCGACACTTTTTATAACGATGTTAATTTACATCATTAGTGATTTGCCCGGTAATAGTGTTCAATGGAAGTGAAACATCTGGTAAAACATCAAATAAACTTCACATTTAGGCTTCTTACCTTTTAGTGAGACATCTGCCTTTGTTTTGATTTTACCGTTTTTTCAACGTTTGGAGGCACATTTTTTACTGAGAGCAGCAGAGAATTCTTCAAATTTGAATGAGTCAGGTGCGACCTTGTTTTGTTTTCAATCAGTTTCATGGACGAAAATGCTTGGTCGCATGTGTACACCGTTCCAAAACGAATACAATCTCTCAGCGAATTTTTTTGTTTTGATAATTTTTCAGAGGGTAAGGATCGCCAGAAATTTACTCACGTCAGAAGCACCATGGACCGAAGAAATCAAATTTCGTTTTCAATATTGAATTTGCTTTGAATTAAACGCGTTTCATTGGCATGTTACTTGGTATTTTCATCATCTTTTGTTAACTAAGTAAGTATGGGTTTACAAATGGCAAAATTCAGTCTTCTTCTTTAGCGAAATCACAAAAAGTCTTGCAAGATATTCAAATGAGTCTCGAAACAACTTGATCTTTTCAGTTCGTTTTCTCAATTGCCATTATTAGCAGATTCAATCTGTTCATACTGAAAATGGCTCACATCATCATTTTCTAACGGTAAGATGAACAGTTTTAACTTCATCTTGACTGCAATGATATCATTTACTAAGTTAGGAAATACAGTAATTTATTCTTTCCCTGCCGTTTCATATTCAGATGATTGATGATTGAGATGGCTGGTAATATTAACCAAAAATGCCGCAGATCTAATAGACAGTTGTTAAAACGTAAAAAAGCCCTTTCATCAGGTAGCTCATTTTTATCTTCCAGAAAATCACGAACAACTTTTTTCAAAAAGATAACAGGCAACCACAAGAGATTTGCGCGAAACAAGAAATCGATTAAAAATATTGAAGAGGTTTACTTGTTACATTTACAGATATGCTATGCACCACTTGGGATCATCCAATGCGTCAAATTTGGCGCATGCGCCATAGGTTGGCCAACCCTGCTGTAGACACCAAGGTCTCAGTAAAAGCCTTGCTTATTAGTTTGAGAGTTAGATACATTTTTAAAACGTAGTAACATCTTGTCGGATAAACTGTGATCGATTTACTTGCGTCATTTTTGCTAAAGTTTGTTTTGTTGTCATCTTGTCGGAATGACATTGGCTTGAAGAAAATAGATCAAAGATTTTACTTACTTTTCACTGATACTTTGTTCTGCAGCAAAAGAAAAATATATCTAACCAGTGGCGGATCCAGACCAGGCGTTTGGGGGGCAGTTAAATAGAGGGCGGCCAAACAGATCTTCACTTGTTCAAATGCCCAAGGTTGTCTGCAACAATTTTTGGGTATCACACAAAAGTGGTTACCTTTTGTGGGCCAAGAAAACAGCTATTTTTGTTGGTCGAACTATGTGATCTTTTAAGGAATAACCACAGTTTGGAAGCGCGTTATATCAAAAATTCAAAATACTTTTGAAACGGGTCCCGAAAGACGGGCTTCGTTTCTCACAAACTGCACACAACTGAAAACACTGTTGATGTCCCAAAGAATCTCTTACATCTAGAAAAAGTATTTAAAAGGTATACTCTACACTAGTGGTTTTCAACCTGGGGTCGCGACCCCCAGAGGGGTGAACCATTTTTGGAGGTGCCGCCAGTAGATATTTTATGCAAAAAGCTGTTTTATATTTACTTTATTAGAGTTTTAGATGGGGGTCATTGGGTTATAGTGGGTTGCTAAAATGGGTCGCGGTACAAAATAAGGTTGAAACCACTGCCCTACAGCATGCTATATGCTGCGCGCTAGTGTTTGACACTGTTTTGGCTATCCGTAGATCAGAAACAATAATGTCTGACGTGTATTCCCGATCTGGTTAGAAGTACCGTAGAATGGTTCTTCTTACACTTGGAAGTGACAACTCAGCCCCATTATGGGAATCTAACATATAGCTAAATGACGATCACGTTTCCAGACGAAGCTTGTGCAGTTACATGTACAAGGAAAATATATTTACTGAATTGCTGAAACGACAATTCAAAAACAAAACATGAACGAAAGACATTTGCTACGACATTACTCCCAATTTAGGTAGCTGTGCTGGTTATCGTGAAAAACGATTTTATAAGCGCATGATGAATTAACACTGGGCCTGAAAGCATACTGCCCTAAAAACATTTAACGCCACTAATAAAGGTAGAATTTTAATCAAGCGTTAAATACCGTTTCACATGTTTGGACATTGGACTGCTGGTTAGCGCCGGAATTAGATGGTGGGGGGCCTGGCGCCCAGGCATGGTGGGAGACCCCATGTGCGGATACAATATGTTTAGGTAGGGGTTGATCGATGAAGTCACTGGTATTTCCACATACCATTGATATTTATGACGTAATCTTGTGACGTCACATTTGCTAACTCAACTGTAACAAAACTTTATGATGCAACATGGTATTTGACAATGATTAGCGATTTGTGAAACTGTTGCAAAACCAGTCGCTAGAAGTATCGCATCTTTCTTTTTTTAATATTTGCCTGAAAAAAGTTTTGAAAATATTTTGGAAAAACTTTCTGTGCGATCCAACGTTTGCATCATCTCTAAACGCCAATCCTGGCTCAGCAATGAATTTTAGGACAGAAACTACACGTTGCAGGCAGAGAAGATTTCCGATATTGTTCGCATTGATTGACCTGACTGGCTAGTTCAGTATCAGTTCTTCACAGTGATTAATTACATCTGCGACTAAATGTAATTTTGGCATCTATATGTTCCATTGAATGCTCGTGGCTCATCAGGCGCTCAAGAGCTTGCTTCCAGTCGAAGGTCGTATCCGCGCACATCAGTCTATAAGTGAAACATTTAACACAAGTTTGTGAAGGAGAAAAACAAAGCCAGCTTCTGTCAATTACTTCGCCATTAAGGTTCTGGCGACGAATCAGACATACGCGGTACATTTCCGTGACAAATTTCTGTCTTTTCCGTGTTGTGTAACATCATGTTTAAAATATGACTTTTCATCACAATGTCAAAAAGGACCTGTTTCATATTTCAACCAATGTTCCCGCATTTTTTCCGGTATATTGGCTGGCCAGAGGGCCCAGAAACCGATATCGCTTCCTCCAGTGATAGCGTCAGCCATCTCATCTATCGTGTTTTCAATGATACATCTTGACGTTCTTCTGCTGCTGCCCTACTGGTTAAACTAGGTCTATTTTCATCGTTACGTAGATCTAAGTCTGTCACAACATGTTCTTCGATTTTCTGTCTCTTACAAGTTCCGCAGAAATGTCTCCGCTGGACTTCACTGCCACTGTAAAATTGCCACTTGAATGTTTCTTGACTTGGCTGCAACTTCTTCCTCTCTAATTTTTGCCTCATTTGCTTTTTTACGTCTTTCAGAACCACTTAGATCAGCTCTACACTTGTTGAGATGACGATCCCCTTTCTTCTTTAAATGTTTATTCATTAATAAGCTCAATAAGGCCAGGGTTTTTTAAGGCGTTTTAGCGACCCGATTCGGGTCCCTCGAATTGAAAATCGGGTCCCTAGAATCAGCGAAAATTGTCATTGGGTCCCTAGAATCAGAGAAAATCGGGTCCCTAGAATCAGAGAAATCGGGTCCCTACAGGTCCATACTGGGTACCTAACATTTTCCTTAAAAAAAACCTGATAAGGCTGCCACATTTTCATCGAAAAAAGGGAGGGCAACTTACGACTGTCGCTTACTTCGTTGAGTGTATTGTCTACACTTAACAAGTCAAATAACAATTAGGCTTAAGCATTGAAATAAGACATCCAGTGTGGACGATGTTTCAGTCAAAACACACAAAACAAAACCTTTATTTACTTGTCCTATTTAACTCATGACTATTTTGCAGTTTCCTTAAATTTCTTTAAAATGTAAAATCGCCTTTAACAATATTATGAAACTAGTTTCATGAAACATGTTTTAAATTGCACACCAGCTTCAATAGAGTAAAAACTAGTTCAATTAAACATATTTATCTTTCTTTTAGGTTTGTGGCTGCGTGAAGGTAAAAATCGTTCCACATTAGCGTAATGAGCCATAACGCTGAAGTAAAACTGTGCTTTTTAGTTCGCTGAAGTATTCAATGGTATTGCACGTTGCAAAATATTATGCTTATCTTTCATGTTCCATCATTTTACAATAAACTGCATTTGGTTGATGCTCTTTTTGCCCGAACTCAAACAAGTTTTGGTACTGGTCAAACAGTTTAGCTTCATCAATAGAAACGTTTCTCTCAAACACATACTACTCACCAGGGACGGATCCAAGGGGGGGGGGGCGATTGGGGCGATCACCATAATTTTTTTACAATTCGGAAAACAACATTCGTGATATAAGCCCATTCTGTCGTCCATTGTTTTTTCACAGCAGTGTTGTGAAGTATACTTCATCTCTCATACAGTAGTGAACCCGTAATGAGACTTGAATGCCAAATATTACTGAAATCTCCCCCCTTCAAAACTTACTGGCTGGATCCGCCCCTGCTATTCACATGGTTCAACATTTTCGCATTCAGTTTTTTGCAAACGGAGGAATCTAGTCAAAGCATTCAAATTCAGCAAATAAAGTGGTTCATTTAGCCAGATGTGCAACACAAGACTTGTACAATACAGATACATCTGATATGAATAATACACAGTCACGATCCTTGTCTTCTCTTAGTCCCTGAGTTTTCTTAGTGCTGATTTAACTTGGCTTGATATGTACTGTACATCTGCTTGTCTCTATTGAATCCTTGCCTTCACAGTCGCGAAACACGATACAACCTCAACAAATGATGCTTTGGACTTCTTGATATTCTGAACTTGCTCATTAAAAGTAACCACAAATTTTTGGAAATGTCTTAAATGTTTTAAGCAGGATGGGTGTAAGCAAGGAATCTATCAGCAAATTTTTAATAGGAAATCGATTTCACGTAAAATTACGCATCCTCAGTCCTGAAAATTGCAAGCAAAGCTTACAGGTGAAAAGTTGAAAGGCTGAAGTAACAGCAGAGAAAAAACAAACTC
>Ga0210059_1011003_pt1 | contig 13893 bp, 8 predicted proteins | sample Ectturendosymbi2_FD_188042 | JGI IMG/M metagenome (GOLD analysis project Ga0210059, IMG submission 188042) | Ecteinascidia turbinata endosymbiont from Florida, USA - Sample 2 (SPAdes) (version 2) | ecosystem: Host-associated > Tunicates > Ascidians > Unclassified | place: Key West, Florida... | reverse complement strand
CCACTGGAGTAGGTCTCTTTCTGAAAGTCCTACACAGACCATTGACAGCTCCCCTTGTTGCAAAACTGGCCCCTCCAGTGGCCCCCCCAAATGAAAATGCCTGGCTCCGCCCCTGCCGACAGACAAGCAGTGGTAACATTAAAAATACACAACTCCGGTTTGGATTGCCTCAGCGCGACCCTTTTTTAACCATTCGCCACCCTTGTTTGGGTTTCGAGCCATACTTCGGGAACTATGCTGGGCTAGGTAAGCTAACCAACCGTTGTGTTAATTGTAGCGAAACGTATGTCTTAACTTCAGAGCAGAGCCGACTCATGAGCATCCGCAAGAGGGGTAGGGGCGAAACGGGCATTTGCCTCCCCCTGGAAATTGGGACTAAGAAGCAAAAATTTCTAGAAAACGTGAAATCAGCAGTTTAATTCTGATTAGTTGGGTTATTTCGTGCAATGACAGTTTGTTTGCCGATATGACACTCACACTGCACAAGCGTCAGGTTCACTGTTCTGGTAACATGCAGTGATGAACTTGCAGTTCACTTAATTCGCTTCTTTGCGTGCAGAGGCAGGTTATGAAACTGGCGAACGAATTGTTCTACTATTGGCCTTTGTTGCGTAACAATAACATGGCAACAAATCTTCGAAGTTGCACTTGAAGTTATGGTGATATGGAACGGAGACAATTTGGCAGGTAATGCAGCGAGCGAGACAGTGATCAGTAACTGCTGATAATGGTAAGCCACGTAGGTTTATAACAATGGTGAGCGAACTGCGACTCGCTGACGTATTTTGTAGCCCTTCTAGATGAATAGCAATATCTCAAATTGCCTTATATTTATTTAACGTTTTTTTCATTTACCAGTGTGTTTACACAAGTTCGTGAAAGTAGTCACCAGGGAGTCTGCGCGATTGGATGACAACGACAGTGAATCTAAATCGCAAGTTAGGCTACTGAGACTCCCAGAAGAAAACCAACAATTTTTCAAAGTTCTGTCATTTTGCCAATGTCTGAATGTTTCTCGCGAAGAGGCATTTGCCCATCAGAAAGTGGAAGAACACTAAAATAAATGGTAGGACTACTGGAGCAGTTCCAAGCCAGATTTGACCATTTCCAAGAGTTAAAACCATGCTTTGCACTCCTTGTAAATCAGCAACAGATCCAGCTAGTAAGGTTATGGGACAGTGGCGATTCTAAGGAGGGCCTGGGTGGGCCATGATCCCCTAGATTTTTGCTTGACCCCCAGCTTGGTCTCCCCAGTTTTTTTCGTAATTTCCTTTTCAAGTTCGTTTGGTTGACATATACAGTAGATAACTTTCGGCCAGCAATATTTTAAATAATAATTTAGTAACCCTCTAGCCTGCATTCAGTATTTTCCAAATGCGTGATAAGCTGTGTTGTTGTTTTTGACGGTCGGGAAACTAGAGTTGCTTATGATGACACACACCGGTAGTCCAGTGGCGTAATTAGAGGTTTGAACCATGGGGGGCAAAAATTACCTGAAGGAGGCCAACTGGTCACCGTAGATGAGCCCACCAGCCAAAACTCAGAAAAAAGTTACGAAATGATAGTGAATCTCTGGATGTCCATACTATATAAAAATCGAAAACACACCGAAAAATGCAGAAAACAACAAATTAAAGAATACTAAATGTGAAAATATCAACTAAAGGGGGCCCAGATTTTCTATTTACCTTGTCAGGGGACGCGGCTTGACCCCCCATTAGTTACGCCACTGCTAAGATCCTGCGAGAAATTTAGTCAGACCGCGGTCGTGGCGTTGAAAAATTCATTTTGAAACTAAGACACAGTCGCAGAAATGGAAAGATTGATCTTTAGTGCATTTCAGTGTGAGATGGAACAGGATTATATTACTTTCGGCAGATTGTTGCTTGTCCCAGTAGCAAAAGATTTGCGAAAGAATTAAGAATTGGTTTCAGATAAGTTATACGAATTTATCCTGGCTGCAGTATTGCGTTTTGCTGCCTTGTGCAAAAAACTTCGAAATCTTACGTAAGTGGTGTTAGAGTCATAAAGCGATTGTAGTTCGACGCTGATATCATTTTGATTAGTGGCGAACCGGTCATTTACTTCGGAAGCCGTAGAGCAATTTTTGCCTTTGGGAGTGAGAATGTTGGCAACCGCAGGGTTGCCAGACACCTTTTGACAAAAAAGTCAAACCACGCCTAAAAAAAGTCAAACCGGGCAAAAAAGCCAAATTGTTAAACAACATGAAATTTTAAATTCTTTATTAATTGTAGGACATTTTAGAAAAATAAAGTTGTAGCATTATTCATCTTCCACATTTTCCACTCGAATCTTTGGCATTTTGGGTTGCCAGATATGCGACAACTTTATTCTTCTATGGGTTGCCAGATCACGTTTGAGAAAATACACCAAGCACTGTCTAAAAAATTCTAATAACACTGTTGGCAAGATATTTAAGAAGCGAAGACACCAGTCTGATAGCATGTGCGAACTTCCTCCAAAAAAAGTCAAATATTGAGAAAAAAACAAACAATTTTTTTGACGCCAACTGTCTCTAAAAAAAGTCAAATTTGTGAAATTTGGCGTCAAAAAAGCAAATCTGGCAGCCCTGGGAGCCGAGGCGGCCTGCACTCTCTTTTTCATTTGCTGACCTGTGAGTGACGGTAACGATTCTAGCGCTCCTGAAGTAAAAATCCCGCCTTGCCAACACACGTGGTTTTGGATGGCGTGGTCGGTCGAATTTTGCATGCGCTGATAGACTGGGTCCAGAAAAACTCCTAATATTGCTACATTGATTCGGAACACTGCCTTGGTTGGGTTCAACCCACCTCTACGGTCTTTGTACTTGGTTTACAGCGGATTGCCACTGCTCTGTTGCGAAACTATGAGATCGGACATGTGAACCGTTGTAGTCGTAACGCTTGTGTGTTTCTGCCGTTCGAAAACCTCATTTTAGTTTCTGTAATGTGTGGGTACAGACCAGGGCGGATTTACCTATAGGTTATATAGGCTTAAGCCTAGGGCCTCAAGATCCAAGTGGGCCTCCAACAAACTGTGGTACGCATACAGTGAATGGCCGGTACATGATCATTTAAACTTCGTCAAAAATTTTTGTCTCAATCAGGTTTTTTTTTAAGGAAAATATTAGGTACCCTGTATAGACCTGTAGGTACCCGATCTTCTCTGATTCAGGGAACCCGGTCATAATCTTCGCTGATTCGCAGGACCCGATTTTCAATTCTAGGGACCCGAATCGGGTCCCTAAAACACCTTAAAAAAACTCTGGTCTTAATTATTATTCACGAAATTTAGTTTCATTCAACTGTCTTGGTGATAACGCCAAGAGTCTTCCAACAAGTTTCCATGAATCTCAATATGGCATTTGGTCAAACCGCATGCTAACTATTGTGTCGATATACTCAAAGCACGCTGGCTGCGTCCTGCGTTTGCTGAATCGAACCGATTGTTACGTGTGACTCTATCAAAAGAACTTGTGGCTATTCATGTTTGAAATGCACCTGATCAGTGGCATAAGTGACGGGTGGCAGGGGTGCAAACCGTAACCGCCCCCCTGTCAAGCTCAATGTAAAAGCCGGGCCCCTACCTAGCTTGTATTTTGGTATTTACTATTTTTTGGGTTTCAGTATATTGTTGGTTTTTGCGTTTTTCGGTGATTTCGGGTTTTTCTATAGCGTTCAATGCCGGATTTATTGTTTCTCAACTATCTTCTGAGTGTTAGCCAGTGGACTCCCTTCAACTAAGTTTCCCCCTGGCTCAAATCTCTAGTGACGTCACTGCACCTGATCAAAGCAAGGTTGTACTGCAGATAAGATCTAGCAGCAGTATCCTACAAAAGCATAGTTGTTTCTTAGGTGACTGAGCAATACATTAGTTTTGACAGTGTGTGTATCGCGTAAAGCTCGATTGGTATTTTTAGATGTGATTTTTCCATTTGAACTTTCTTCAGTAAGTCATTCAGAAATCAGATTGCTATTGAGTACTTGCGCAAGTTTGTACTGCTCCCATGCTAAACAAATTAGAGATTGATGAGCTTGAATAGCAAGCGAAAGTCACTTTGCCAACTGGCAACAGCACAACTCTTCCAACGAGACAGGGAAGCAGAAAAAAAATGACAAAAGCGCGTTTGGGTTTGCTTTAGATTAGTGATTCGTAGTTAGCTTGATGGTTACTAACGGCTCATGCGAAAGGTCCTTTGAGATTCAGAATTAAAGGGTCGTCATGTTCCAGGAGAGGTTGTCCACACCCAAGCATTCGATTTTGTTAAGGCAGGACAAAACCTTTAACTTTTTACTGTGTTATGTTCAGCCTTACATTTCTTTATACGTATTTCAACATTGAAAGCATTTAGGGGGCATTGGTGAACTCTGCGATTGTGGGACACGAACTTAAAGCAAAGTCCTCTCAAATCCACAGTTTTCGTAAACCATAAGTTTGCGTAACAGAAGTATCAAAGACATTTATGGCGTTGGGACAACCTCGACGAAAAAACGCAGGAGCTGAACATGCCACTGAAGATGACCGAGGGTAATAAAACACTGAATTCCCGGAACAGGCCTGTATAACATCCCCACCCTGGCAGCACCCCAAAACCGATCCTGATCGCACAAGTTTTGAACTGGTTCATTCTCGCGTTTTATTTTCGGAGAAGGCGTAATACTCGGAAAAAGAAATTTAAGTGATAAACGGAAAGTGAGATGTAGCATAGAGCAATCCGGTGTCTTTGTGGCCGGAAGAAAGAACAAATCAAATTTGTAAAAAATGATGTTTTGGATCCAACTAAAACACGGACTCTGGGAAGTATGAAGGAAATTAACCGGCTTCTTCCTCTTCTTCTTCCTCATCGAATTCACCTTCCTCCTCTGCGGTGGCGTCTTGGTATTGCTGGTACTCGCTGACCAAGTCGTTCATGTTGCTCTCGGCTTCGGTGAACTCCATCTCATCCATACCCTCACCCGTGTACCAGTGAAGGAAAGCCTTTCGCCGGAACATAGCGGTGAACTGTTCGGAGATGCGCTTGAACAATTCCTGCAAAACGTATTGAACTTTAGAACCAAAGAACTTCAAAAGGATCACAGCAACATCTGAACGGTTGTTACCTGAATGGCTGTGCTGTTGCCAATAAACGTGGCCGACATCTTGAGGCCTCTTGGTGGAATGTCGCAAACGGCGGTCTTGACGTTGTTCGGGATCCATTCGACGAAGTACGAGCTGTTCTTGTTCTGAACGTTGAGCATTTGCTCGTCGACCTCCTTCATGGACATGCGGCCACGGAACATCGCAGCAACGGTGAGGTAGCGGCCGTGACGGGGGTCGCACGCAGCCATCATGTTCTTTGCGTCGAACATCTGCTGCGTGAGCTCAGGCACGGTCAAGGCGCGATATTGCTGGCTACCTCGACTGGTGAGGGGGGCGAATCCGGGCATGAAGAAGTGAAGACGTGGGAACGGAACCATGTTAACGGCGAGTTTACGCAAATCGGCATTCAGCTGACCTGAAAACAAGCGCTGAGTGTTGAAAGAAAAGCCGAAGCAAGAATAGGTTTTATTCCATTGGAACGAGAACTAACGACATGGAAAATTGTATCAGGCGGGTGTTTTGCTATCTTCATCGCTGTTGTGTTAATCAATTTGCAAACAGCCGAAGTTGGTTGTGTTGCAATGACGAAGTTACAATGATATCGTTAACACTACTGCACATGGGACTTACAGTAAGCGCAAAACATAGGCAATATTGAAGATGCCACTCACCGGGGAATCGCAGGCAAGTTGTTACACCGCTCATGGTCGCAGACACGAGATGGTTCAAATCACCGTATGTGGGTGTGGTCAGTTTAAGTGTGCGGAAACAAATATCGTACAAAGCTTCGTTGTCAATGCAATAGGTCTCGTCTGTGTTTTCGACCAGCTGATGCACTGATAGGGTGGCGTTGTAGGGTTCAACAACAGTGTCTGAGACTTTCGGAGATGGAACGACGCTGAAGGTATTCATGATTCTACGCACAAAATTCAGAATTGTTGAAAGGAATCCTGACTTCAACAAGTGTTGAAACTGAGCACCACATATTATATAACGTTAGTCACCTGTCGGGGTATTCCTCACGGATCTTGCTGATAAGAAGGGTGCCCATTCCGGACCCGGTGCCACCACCGAGGGAGTGGGTAAGCTGGAAGCCCTGAAGGCAATCGCAGCTCTCTGCTTCTTTTCTGACGACATCAAGCACAGAGTCGACCAACTCTGCACCTTCAGTGTAATGTCCCTTCGCCCAGTTGTTGCCAGCACCGCTCTGGCCTGCGCAAGAAACACGTACGTTCTGACCTGCACCGTGTGATCAGCTTACGCCAAGACAGCAAAAAATATCCAGTCGATTCAGATGAACCCATGAAAGCTGACGCGGATTTACTGACAAAATTTATGGAAACTACACGTGCAAAACACTCCACATGGCTCGTGTTGCCAACTGTATATACCAGATTGTTGGTATATGGTATATTTTAGTAACGTTCAGTTGAGATTAAACCATTTATTTAGTTTATTACAGAGCGGAATCAGAAACCAGTAGTGTGTTGAAGCTATAAACATGCAGTTTTGGTAAGCGGAATGCGAGATCAGGCTTGCGCAAAGCAGTATATTGCTGGTGCTTTGTATTTCTTCTGCTGACTGTGCAAGAAGATATACCAGCTAATGTAGAGCATAAAATGCTGAACCACGAATGAAAAATGTAATGAGTTGGAAGGATGATTTCAGTGGTTGAAACAAAATCTGCAACTAAGTAGAAATTGAGCAATGAAGTATGTGATGGACCGGCCAAAACAGCATTACCTACGTCAAACAATAAAACACTTACGAAAACAGCATTGATTTTGTTTCGGTACAGATGAAAATTTAATTGTTACGGTACAGATGAAAATTAAGTACCTTTTTGGACTATTTGGTACATTCGTTGTAATGAGTTGCAACACTGGATAGGCTACGGACTACAGTACAAGGCATTTGGGATTTAGATAAATCCAGTCGCCAATGGCGCAATAATGGAATCCAGCCTTTGAAATGCTGGAAATTTACTGGCGCTGTTATGACACGTTTGCATGTGTAAAAATAAGTGATGAAAACAAGAAACCCACCAAAAACGAAGTTGTCTGGACGGAAGATCTGACCGAAAGGTCCTGATCGCACGGAGTCCATAGTACCGGGCTCAAGGTCAACCAAGACGGCACGAGGCACGTACTTGCCACCTACAGAACGAAGCCAAGCATGAGGAAACTTGTAAGTTCAAATTGGTAGCCACCACTACCTGGAAGGAACAGCCAACACTAGCTGGAAGGAACAGAACTACACACCTGTAGCTTCATTGTAATACACGTTAATGCGTTCAAGTTGCAAGTCGCTGTCGCCGTGGTAGGTGCCAGTTGGGTCAATGCCATGCTCGTCGGAGATGACTTCCCAGAACTGTTAAAACAACCATACAATCTCGATGCGCCGCACCCGTGGAGAATTCGTTTAAACCGAGCGGAATAGCAACGCGTCAGCGATGCCGAAAACGGTTGGGCAAGGCGGGGCACGCACGCACACACGCACACAAATTCTAGCTCACTGATTGGACAGTTGAAATCGGGACGCACGAGACAGTTCGAGCGCTAGGCGGCGGCCATTGCTCACGGGGCAGTAAAGCAGAACCTTCAGTAGCAAGGATTTCGTTTCGCTAAGCAAAGAGAATGAAATGGAAGCAAACAAATGCGGTCTCGCCAAATAGATAAAGCGACAGGAGCCTTCAATGTACGCAAACGTCATCCTGGTGACTTATGACTGAGTTAAATACTACTATCCACAAATGTGCGATGCATCTGTTAATATATGCACTGGCGATCCAATGGTGGCGAGAAGGTAGCAGCTAAGGCAATCTCATGCGCCTAAGTAACATCGAACTTATTTGAAGTAACCCAACATTAAAGCAGCAACAACTAATCACCTCAAAAAGCTTTTGACAGTGTTCACATAACCCGGCTGGTGAACATAAACTACTACCAGCCTTCGTATTTTAACCGTAATACCTCTTCCACCAATTTGTCGACTTAACGATATTTTTATTTAAACTCTGTAAACGCTACGCAGGCTATCTGCGGATTGGCCAAAACTATTCTATGACAGCACAACAGACCAAATGTACACTTTCTTACCTTGGCACCGATCTGGTTACCACATTGGCCAGCTTGGAGATGGACGATTTCACGCATGTTTTCTGGCGAATGATATATCACACAATACAAAATAAAGACACGATACTTCTCTACTTCAGCCGCAGAATGCGTCGAAACCGGTCGATCACAACTTTTAAATCCGCGACAGAAAAACGCTTGCGAAATACCGCCTCTGCGCAGTGAGCCCGTTGCGCAGCGATCCCTTTTTTCTCAGAGCAACAACGCGCGGCTGTCAATTGAATCGAACGCGGAGTGTTTCTCGTGCGGAGGTATACCTTTGAGATCACCAGGCAACGGCACAATAACGAAATTAATCAGCGTGGAATTGTTCCCCGCTCTTTCCTCGGGCCGGGCTTGGTTTCTCGCTGAAACGAAGTCATCCGCGTTTGTTGCAACGCAGATGTTGTCGTCAAGGCAGACGATCTCCTTGGCGACGTTTCTGATTTTGATCGCCTTCTTTGTTACTGGTGCGATTGACGTGCTGCGCAATGGTTTTGATGTAAGCGTACTTACTCATGGTACTGCAAGTAACACAGCATTCCTGTGAATTACCGTTGCTCGCGTTTCGGTACACCATAACACTTTCCATAGGTGATGTAACATCGACATTAAGTTAATAATTTCTTTATCAGTGAGTGAGGCTACTAGTTCACTTCAGGCCATTTCAGCACAATTTTGTTTTTAAGTTGATTTCAAGAGAAAAACATAGAAGTCAAACTTGGGAAACCTGGTTTTGACCAAATTTGAGAAACGTGGTTTGTCATCTGCCTAACGTGGTATCAACTCGCATTTTCAGCTGCATTCGATTGCTAGAAAGTGCTGTGGTGTGAACGTGCTTAGCCCTTGGTAAGCTGCAGTGTGTAATGTACGCAAACAAAAAACAACTACAGGACTGTGATACAGTGCAATTCTTAACCCAATTTTTTCGCTGTTGGTGTCAAACGCACAAATGCACAATTTTCAGTTTCAAACATTCATTCCAAGCCATTGTTTTCCAAATGTTCACCAAGCTATCCTAACATGCAGTCTACGACAGTGCGACGTAAAAAGCTTTCGTATCAGTGATTTATAAAAACCACGGTACAGATGGTGCGTTGTGCTTTCCAAAGCGATTTTACTCAGACTTTTTATTTACTCAGATGGACACAGTTTATAATTACGCACCAGAAAACGTATTCCTTACAGCTGCTAAAACACACTTGCTCAAACAATCATCACCTCACCTTACCATTGATCTTTGCCAATTTTTTTCAAATGATGCTCTAAGTGTCCGGGTTTTCATTTTTACCCTGAACAATTCAATCGTGTCTGGTTCAAACTTGAAAATACAGTAAATGTTGAGGCTAAGGGACACTTGCCTGATTGGGTCGACTCTCCACACTATACACTTTAACTGCGGGGTGCATGGCTAAACCTGCCATATGTGTTTACCAAAACTACTGTTGCCGTTTTTCCGTGATTTCCTAAATTAAGCTGCGCAAGACGCAAAGAGAGATCCATGTTCAAAATGACTTGAATATTTGAAAAAGGGGAAAAGATTTGAAGCAACAGCATCACAGATTTTGTGTCATGTGTTTGTTTGTACCGGAATTTCCTGTACAAAATGATTTGCGTGAAGAATGCACCACTGGTCAGGGCGAAGGTCAATTTATTCAAACGCAAACCACACTTCCAGTTTCAAGTCGTCGGTTATTCTGTGTGTTTAGTTTTCTGTTGTTCCTTGAAAATTCTGCCGATTATTTTATTGATCCAGCAGTCAAAATAGATTCGCTGCATGTGCCTCTCGCACGGCAAATACAGCCTCGCCAGTCAAATCAGGCCAAGTACACACAACGCTTGTACGTGACAACTGGATCGCAGTTGGCTACCATGCTACATCAAAGAGTTAAATGTAAGAGAGACGAGAACTTTCAGACTTCGCGGCTGCCTATCTCACAGGGTAGGAAAACAAACATGGGTGGATTTGAACAGTACTAAAACTGTTTGTGTGTCTCCACATCGAGCATGTTAAATATACAGATTATCGAGATGTTAAATAAGTGTAAAAATTTTGGTTTGCTGCATGATTACAAAATTCACATGGTTGCTACTTTTGTATATAACTGATGTAGTATTCTAGTTCGATGGTCAGTGGAGTGTTTACCTCACAGGTAATAGGGTGGTCATTCAATTCCTGGCCAAGTCGTAACGTGCCTGAAAAATTGTTGTTAGCAGTGCCCTTGTCAACAAATCGGGATTCAGTCGATAACACACAGCAGTAAAACCGTCTCCGACTGTCCTTTTACACGTCAAGGCCTGATTTGCCACTTGCAATGCTCGTGTATTCGAATGCAAGAAGCGGCAACACACCTTCATTGCTCCATTGGCTTTACGCGGCCGAACTCGACGGCTATCTTATCCGTGTCTTGTAGTGTATGCAATTGGCCACATGAGTTGAGTGAGCAACATGAAATGCCAAGCAGAACTGCATTGCGTCGTCAACCAAGCATGCTTGAGGAACTTTTTGTCCCTCGTCTTAAATTCATTAGTTCACTAAACCAGGTTGCATTGCGATTGGGACTTAAAAGCATTGTTTTGTCGTTTGAAATGCGTTCTCATGATTGAAAGCTGACGAAAAAGAAATGACGACAATAAGAGCAGACGTGCTGAAAACAAACCTGACTGTGCCATCACCGTCGTATCGTAACCACTTCGAACTCACAGCTAGGCATATGTCTAAATATGCTCGATGCAAATCTGTTGGAGGTAGGCTAGCATCGGATGAAACCTAAGAGAAAGTATACGGTAAGACACAAGATATAGGCTAAAATAGGTTTTGTAACACATGTAAACTACATTGTGCCGCAGAACTTGAGTTTGCACTTCTAATCTACGTTTACCAGAAACGTTGCTCTTAAACGAGGAACCATTAGGAAGCACTTACACGGTACACTTCACAATACACACCATTAGTACTGCCAATGGTAGCTGCCATCAAAACAAAACGTAAAAGTCGTGAGGCCCCAGCAAGGAAGGAATGCCAATGAAGCTGTGCTCTCATTACTAATACTAACGCTTCAGAGCAAACTGATAAAATTCGGTGTATTAAAAGGATAGCTTTGTCAAACTACTGATAAGCAAAGGTGATGGTTACTTCACTAAACGTCCATGCATCAGAACCGTGCAAAGACGTACTACGAGGTAGGTTGCTTAGTTTATCGGAAAGGAGCAAGTTCTATCACAATTTTATCGTCTGTGCGAAGAAATGCTTTTACAGTAATGTTTTGTTACCTGGTTGGTTTTGCATGCAGCTAAGCTATTTTCTTTGACTTATAATTTAAATTGGCTGCTGCTTTGGGCTTCACCAATATTTTCTTTTCCTCCGAAAGCGACAGATATGCTTTGCGTCAAATGCAGCGAAGATATTTCACAAGTCGGGATACTTTCACGGGTGACTGTGTTCATGTCAGAGTGTTATCAATGAAAAGTAAATGGGCCATGGCTTTGATCCCTATCTTAACTGTATAAAGTGTGGTTCAAAGCGTTAGGAATGATGTGACCCCGTATGTTGCTCTGTAACACCTGACGTTTTAAGCAATACTTCGCATCAATTAAGGTCACAGACAAAGTCGAAGTCATCCAAATACAAACTTTTCAAATTCTCGCTCGAGACAAGAGTGTATCGAAATCAGTTCGACAGGCTGCTAAGGTACTGCAGTGCAGTATTACGGCATGTCTCAGCTATGATGTAATGCACAAAGCGATCGTCGTTTAATGCATTCTTTCGTCACACCTGCTGTCGCTGTCGGTGTCGACTCCAAGCTAGAGCAGGGAGGGCGCGGCTTGCTTCGCACAAGTGTGAGCGCCTACGAGCTGGGAGAAGAAGCCAGTAAAATTACAGTAATTCATGACGCCATGTGCATGCTGTTCCCGTTCTTAGCAATCGATGCGATGCTAAGAAGGGAACAGCATGCACATGGCCACTTCTTAGCAATCGATGCGCGTTGAAGCGTCATCAATTATTCAGCTTTCGCGCCGGTCTCGTTTCCTTAATCGATTGGCAGCTATGCAGGATGCTGAGGAAATCTCAACGCACCACTCTTTCAGAGTATGGTATAGTTTAATCATGCATTTTTGTGACTCAAATCACGAAATAACACGAAGCTGCAAGATGAAATACAATAACATCAAAGATCGCTGGTTGATTATATAGTGATGAAAAAATATAAAAAATAAGAAATTTCACGTTTCGCAGCTTAGTAATCGTGTTCTAACATGTTCAAACACAAAGGGTTGGCGAAAGACCACCTGGGTAAAGTTCTCAGCCAGCCCTGCTGGTAACACAAACCAAATTTTAATTGAAGACGTTTCACAAGTAGTAATAAAAGTAATAAAAAGCGTCAAATCAACGTCAGGTGAAATAAGTATAAAAACAACAACAAAAAACAGTGGGGAATAGCATGCCTATGTACAGGGGGTGGGGTGAGCAACTGTAGAGGTAGATAGGAGGGAAAATAGTGGCGTTAGCGCAACATTACAGAATGTGACAATAATTTAAAACGAAGATCAAACAGAATGTGACAAGCATATAAAACGAAGATCAACAGGAAGTCTGGCAAGACAGCAGGACTTTTTTATATTTTTTGCCAAATGAATAAGGCGAAGACGATTTCAATTTTTCCGGAATGTTAGACCAAATTTTCGGACCAATATACTTTAGAGAAAGCTGACCCAGAGATGTTTTCATTCTGGGTAAATAATATTTTTGCAGAGAAGCAAGTCTTGTTTGATATTTGTGGACTGATGCAATATCAGCAAAGTAGTTATCAAAGTGATTAGGTAATCCACCATTATAAAAAGAGTACATGAATTTGGCAACTGACAATTGAAATAAATCAGGTATTTCTAAAATTTTGTGCTTGGAATAGAGTATAGTTGTTTTAGGTTTGTTATATTCAAGTGTTCTCACAGCTTTATTTTGCAATCTAACTAAAGGGAGTAAGGTCGTCTTGATGGCCCTCCCCCAGTTAAGTATTGAGTAAGTTAAATAGGAATGGAAAAGAGCGAAGTAAACAGATGTGAGCACTGAAATGTTGGTATAGCGTTATAATTTGAACAACATTCCACATGATTTGGAGAGCTGTGTTACCAACTTTTCAATTTGAGGCTTCCAATTAAGTTTATAATCAGATATAACGCCAAGATATTTTAAGCTGCTCTGTTTTGATATTGGGTAATGATTAATTGACACTGAAAAATTTATATTTCTATGGTTGTTCATGAGCATGAAATTGCTTTTGGAACAATTGATACATAATTTGTTAGCACGAACCCAGTGATCGATTTTTTTGAGCTCATGGTTAACTGTTTTTTCTAAGATTTCGTGGTTTTTCCCCGAAATATGCAGATTGGTATCATCAGCATATAAAACAGTATTAAATTTGGAGGCTTTCACACTGTCATTAATATATATAAGGAATAGTAAAGGCCTAACAACAGATCCCTGGGGCACGCCACATGTTACATTAAAAAAAGATTTAGTATCTCCTATTTTAGTGCACTGAAACCTGCTGCCCAAGTAAGAAGCAAGTAGTTTTAGGGGTGTTCCTTTTACTCCATAGTAAAATAATTTTTCAAGTAATATTTTATGATCAACACAGTCAAAGGCTTTGCTTAGGTCTAGAAACAGAGTACAGGTTATTCATTTGTTATCTTT
>Ga0210059_1011002_pt1 | contig 13895 bp, 6 predicted proteins | sample Ectturendosymbi2_FD_188042 | JGI IMG/M metagenome (GOLD analysis project Ga0210059, IMG submission 188042) | Ecteinascidia turbinata endosymbiont from Florida, USA - Sample 2 (SPAdes) (version 2) | ecosystem: Host-associated > Tunicates > Ascidians > Unclassified | place: Key West, Florida... | reverse complement strand
AAAAACTTCAGCGAAATACTACCACCTAACGGTTGGCGCCCAGGGCCAGGCAAAGTGGGCCAAGGTGGCCTAAAAGTCCTCCACTTATGACGTCACTCACAGCCAACCCGCACCCCCCAAGAAAAAAGAAAAAAAATTTTTTTGAGTGCAATCTACTAGACTGGCCGCGTGTTTTGAGACTTTCGCCAAGTCGCTAGAGCGAACAGGAGCGGAGATATTCCTGCGCAAAGCCACGTGCGTTTAGGTGGGGTTTTTTGCCGAAAATCCCCAAAACCAGCCGGACGTCAAAGTGTTAAAATGCTTGCCTTGTGATGTAACAATGCTGATGAGGTAGTTTTGTATTTCTTATGGGATTACTGTTTAACAAAAGGTAAACTGGATTGGCTGCACATAGTTTAAAAACAATATTAGCATGACATGCAAGGCCTTCATTTGTGAGCTCAGTACCAGTGTTGCCAGATGGTTGTCACCTAAACCTGCTAAATCACATACGAAAAACTGCTAGATCCTGCCAAAATCCATGTCACAAATTTTCAGCAAAAATCTGCCTAAAATAGTGAAATTCTGCTTAAAAAACTGTTATTTTTCAGGTTTTTAAAATAAACTAGTAAGGCTATGTATCAATTTTTGGTCTTGCACTCACTATCAATTGACTAGACACTAGGCCAACGATTTCCTGGCGTAACTGAACCACTTGGAAAAATGATGTGTTGTGGGTTAAAAATATAGTCTGCCAATGTAGTATTTGAAACCCAATGCGCTCACTAAGCACAGAAGCAAATCATTTAGCTTTCAACAATACATTTAGTTACTTGTTAGTATGATGTAATTTATCTGCTTGAAGCAGCTTCGCAGCGTCATAATAGAAACTCCAATCGTAATAGCAATTGTATATTTATGCATCCAAATGATTAAACGCAGCTAGCTGTGCCTGGTTGTCCTTGTGTTGCCCAATATAAAACGTCAGAAAGAAGGAAAATAATTTTTTGATGAAGGTGTAAAAGTTTTCATCTCTAAAAACTGTTGGAACAAGTATTTGGCCAGGAATTTGTTACCTGCTTAACCTGCCGAATGGTTTTTGAAATCCTGCTAAAAAATGAGATAACTCCAAGATTAATAATTTTACAGCTAACAGGGAGAAAAACTTGTTAGATTTAGCAGCAAATCAACTGATATGGCAACATGTCACCAAGTCATCTACCCTAGTTCAGTAGTCTACTTGTTATTATGATGCAATTATATGCTTGAAGCATGTTGGTTACGTCACAATGAAAACTCGAAATGATTGAAGCAGCTTGTACTTGGTCCTGGTGTTGTCCATTTCAAAGCATCGTCAAGAAGACAAAGTATTTTGTTATGAACAAAAGGGAGGAAAAGTTAAAAGATCATCACCAAAAACTGTTTATTCAATTTTTTTATCCGGAATTTCTTACCTGCTAAACGGTTTTCAAAATCTCGCTAGCTGCTAGATTGAAAAATTTCCAGCTAACAGTGAGAAGAAACGGCTAGATCTAGCAGCAAAACAGCTGAAATGGTAACACTGCTCAGGACCATGAAAAATGATGGAATCAACATTTCACTCATCTTTTTTCCTGTGTCAGTCAAACATGGAAAGTTTGTGTAAGTGGGTGAAGACTGAAGAGCACCACTTAGCACAGTGGTTCCCAACCTTTTTAGCGTCATGGACCCTTTTGATGATTTGGCTGAAAGCTGTGGACCCCTTAATGAAACCAGATAATACCCTGCTCATGGATTTGTGGCTTAATCGGCCAAAAGACATTTTCAACTTAATTTTAGAAATGTACTTATAATTAACGTTTAAAGCTGATTCTTTCATAATCTGCATTTTTCATGTGCTCTGTCAAGCAGTCTGCATAAACTTCTGAAATCTGCATAACTTCCGTTATTTGCAAGTTAGAAGGAGTAAATGGGCAGTTGAGCCTTGCTTTCTTGATGTGTAACAAAAGGGTTTCCCCTATTTGTCATTGGGTAACTGTCGTGAAGCAAAATGAATATACGCTCATTTTGGCCCATAGATACCTTTCAAATAACTAAAGGATATATGACCACTTTAGGCATGTGCAGATCACTTGTGACAATTGCGCATAGTAGCACCAGTATTCTGCAACATTTTGACTTATTTATGAGCTAAATGTGGACATTTTGGCCTCAACACTTTGAGAGCCAGCGTACGATATATTCGTACTTCGATTTCGGCCTAAAAAAAGCACATTTTGGTTGCCTTACCAACGCCCTAGCTTCTTTGCCGATTGCGCTAGAGAGCTGTTCAAGGGCTTAAACGGTCAGCCAGTCTAGTAGATTGCTCTCGAAAATAAATTTTTTGGTTGGGTGGTGCGGATTTTTGTGACTGACGTCAAAAGTGAAGTAGTTTTGGGGCCATTTTGGCACATGTTGCCTGGCCTAGGGCCCAACCGCTAGGCCAAAGTGTTTCGCTGAAGTTTTCATTGGAAACTGGACTCGATTCCAAGTCTTTTGAGCCTTTGATCAACTTTCTAGTGTTTCTGGTTCAAAAGTTATGATCTAAAATAAACAAATTAATTAATTAGCTAATTAGTCAAATATTTTTACTAACTTACATCACAACTTTTGAACCTGAAGCCCCAGCAGGTCATCCAAAGTATCAAAAGACTCGGATTGTAGCCTAGTTTCCAGTAAAAACTCTTGCCTTCGCGCTTGAATTCCAATGCACTTTAGGCGACAAGCATCAGCAACAAAAATTGCCATGTATGCTTTGCTATAGGCTAGCCTACACATTGCATTCTTTTTCACATGAACCATGCAAAGCCAAAATGTAGTATTCGAAAATAACCCCCCAAGAATTGTGAAAATCTGTGTGAATATAAAACATATTTTACTTGTGTAAGTAACTGTTGCTTGTTTGCACACCAACTCCAACTAGTTTGACTAGACAAGCATTAGTAGGAAATATCAATATGCTTGCTGTGTGCGTATTAAACGATTGAAAACTGGCATCTGGCTTTTGCATAACTATGATTTATGAATCGACTGGAAACCGGCATCTGTATGTCGATGATTTGTGAATCGTTTTTTTCGCTTGGATAGTCATTCATTTATAGAAGAAAATTTTGAAAAGAAACCACTCAATATTCGTAGGTAGGCTACTTTGCTGTGCTGGAAGACTGTCTGAACAAAAATCAACTCACTGTACTAGTAGAGAAAAGCAGACAGGCTGGCAGGTGCGAAAGCTGGGCGGCTGCCACGACCTTGGTCGCAGGGATGTTCCGCTGAGTTAATCCAGCTTTAATCCTGATTGACGCCCTTGTCCCGTGTCACTAGAAAAAACATCCCAGGACGCCTCCATACCAGTGGGATTGACTTCTGCTTACGTCCCTGGGCGTCATCGGAATCAAAAGTGTTAAGTTGATTTGTTGAGTGATATGCAATTATTGCAGTGCAAGTTTATCAAAATATTTTACAACTTTTTTGAAATTGTTCAAATTTAGGTATACATGTACAAATTTCTTTTCAAATACACACTTGATCTGGAAAACTAGGTAGTTATAAAAAGGTTTCATAGTGAATGCTAGCAATTATATGCTATATCTCATTACATCACATTTGTCAATTGACTGGCTTTAATCAAAATAAATAACAAACACTTATAATTGGAACGGCTAGGGCACACAATAACTATTTCAAAAAGCTGTCTTTTAGAAAACACAATTGTGCAAGCACTGGAAATCATATTTTGAAGTTGTGCAATATTGAAATATAGTGCATCAACCACAAATGTTTTAGAATACTGGTAATCCAGTATATGGACAAGAACATTTTCAGGTGAAGTCTGAATTACCCCATAGCATATTTAAAGCATCATTGAGTTACCATAATTAAAGCATCATACAGCTACCAGTGCTTGAAGGGCAGTATTCCAAATGTTACACAAAGTTTACTTTTAAAATTACACAGACGTATTAACACAGAACACACAAGGAAGGATTTCAATTTTAGTTGCATATTACTTCTTACGTAATGAGTCAAAACATCTTTGAATCTTCTGTTGCTCAATATTGGAAATTGTGCATTTTATACTAACAGCACAAATTTCAAGAAGCTCAGCTAGGTTGGGTTGTGGAACTTAACACAGAATATGAGGCAAAGAAACCCAACATTTATCTTGATGTGCCGGCCAGTAGAATGTTGTTGATGGACCAGTTGGATAATGAAAATTGACATATACAACATTCTACTTGCCGGCATGTCAAGATAAATGTTGGTTTCTTTGGCACATATTCTGTGTTAAGTTCCACAACCCAACCTAGCTGAGCTCTTTGGAATTTGTGCTGTTAATATAAAATGCCTTATTTCCAATATTGAGCAACAGAAGATTCAAAGATTTTTGACTCACTGCGCAAGAAACAATATGCAACTAAAATTGAAATCCTTTCTTGTGTGTTCTGTGTTATTAGATCTGTGTATTTTCAAGTAGAAACTTTGGGTGCCATTTGGTCTACTAACCTTAACAACAAACACTGATAGCTGCATGATGCTTTGAATATGCTGTGGGATATTTTAGACTTCACATGAAACTGTTCTTGTCTCTATACTGGATTACCAGTATTCTAATTAGTTTGCGAATTATATCTATATATTTTAACATGCACAACTTCAAAATATGATTTACAGTGTTGGTACAATAATGTTTTTCAAAAAAGACCACTTTCAAAATAGTTATCATGTGCCCTAGCCATTCCAATTATAAGTTTTTGTGCAAATATGCGCAAGTCTTATCTGAAAATGAACCTTTACAAGAAAGCACATACAAGGAACTACCTAACAAGCCTAGTTTCCAATGAAAACTTTAGCAAAACACTTTGGCCTAGCGGTTGGGCCCTAGGCCAGGCAGCATGAGCCAAAATGACCCCAAAACTACTTCACTTATGACGTCAGTCACAAAAAATCAACCCCAAACAAAAAAAATTTTTTTCGAGTGCAATCTAGAAGACTGGTCGATCCGTTTGAGCCATTGAAGAGCTCTCTAGCGCAATCGGCGGAGGAGCTAGGGTGTTGGTAAGGCAACCGAAAACTGCTGTTTTTTTAGGCCAAAATCGAAGTACGAATATATCGTACGCCGGCTCTCAAAGTGTGAAAAACCTATCATTGGCACTTTCCTTAAGACCTTTGAACTTGTGTAAATCAAAGTGAAATAAGATTCAGCATTTGAGTGCGCTCATGCATGACCATATTTCAATTGCTTATAACTTGAAAAGGTCAGCTGGTATGAAATTGATTCTTGTTTTATTTGAAAGCTTTGGAGCAGAAGATTTTTTGGTTTCAGGAAACCTTTGATTATTTACCTATTTGATATGCTTTGGAGCATAAAATTGGGATAGACTTTACAGTTTCATCAACACTGAAACAGCCTTCAAAAAACTATACATGTTTTATTTTGAGACGTTTCAGATTATTCTCAACACTTGGGCATCCGGCTGAAATCGGTGATTTTCGATAAAAAAACAATATTTGAGTAATTAGCTAGTTGGATAATAATTAATTTTGTTATTTAAGATCATAACGTTTGAACCAGAAACACTAGAAAGTCGATCAAAGACTCGGACTTGAGCCTAGTTTCTGATAAAAACTTCAGCGAAATACTTTGGCCTAGCGGTTGGGCACTAGGCCAGCTAACATGAGCCAAAATGTCCCAAAAACTACTTCACTTATGACGTCACTCACAAAAAATCCAAAACCCCCAACCAAAAAATTCTTTTCATGTGCAGACGAGAAGACTGGCCGATCCATTTGAGCCCTTGAACAGCTCTCTAGCGCAATCGGCGGAGGAGCTATGGGGTTGGTAAGCCACCGAAAACTGCTGGTTTTAGGCCGAAATCTCGGTACAAACATGGTATACCGGCTCTCAAAGTGTTAATCAATTTTCACTTAAAAAATAAACCACTTGGTAATGCTAGCAATTCCAAACCAAACGATTCTGTGATGCAAGAAATAACAGTGTGATGTAAAAGACGTCAAAAGCAAAACCAGACCGCCAACTCTGTGAAAATCGATAAAAGTAAAAGCAGGACCAACAAACATGCACGAAGTGCTAAAACAAAACCTACGTAAGGTCCTAATCTATGAAAACAAGCCAAGACCAGTAGCAAGAGGTCGTTCACAAAACACTGCAAGCAAAGGGGCCAAAAATTTTAACAAATAAGCACTACAACCAGCACCATATGTCTATGTCAACACCAACAACAATGCACAAACATGCATCAACATAACTGAGCATCAGCCAAACATTTGACATAACAATCTACGTATTTAATAGGTATGAAGCGGTGGAAAAATTGTCTACATTAATCTCAGGTTGCTGTTCTTGTATCAGAAGCGTCTCTTTAATTAATAAGTTAAAAACAGAAGCCAAGATTTTGGGATTTTTAAAGTCCGTGAAATGACCTGGATATACCGATGTAGTGAAACATTTATACACACATCTGAATTGCTAGCATTGCCAAGAGTTGCTTTATTTTTTTGACTGAAGATGGATTAAGAAAATCCAAAATGTCTCAAAGAAAATATGTATAGTTTTTTGAAGGTTTTTTAGTGTTAATCGAAATATTTGATATAGTTTTTAGCATTTTAACACTTCCGCACCCGGGTTAATTCAAGCACTTCTTAAAAAACAGCTTGATCACACGTGGCTTTGCACGGGAATTCCTCAGGTCTAGTAAGTGCTACAGACCCGGTCAAAAGCTCAAAAGACTTGGTAAGTCTTGTAGTTTGCACTCGAAAAAAATTTTTGCTTGGGGGGTGCGGATTTTCTGTGAGTGACGTTGTATGTGGAGGACTTTTAGGCCACCTTGGCCAACTTCGCCTGGCCCTGGGCCCAAACCGTTAGATGGTAATATTTCACTAAAGTTTTTATTAGAAACTAGGCCACAATCTGAGTCTTTTGATATTTTGGATGACCTGCTAGGGTTTCAGGTTCAAAAGTTATGATCTAAAGTTATAAAAATATGTGACTAATTAGTCAATTAGATAATTAATTGATTTGTTTATTTTAAATGATAACTTTTGAACCAGAAACGCTAGAAAGTCGATCAAAGGCTCAAAAGACTCAGATTTGAGCCTAGTTTCCGATGAAAACCTCAGCGAAATAGTTTGGCTTAGCGGTTGGGCCCTAGGCCAGGTAACATGAGCCAAAATGGCCCAAAAATTACTTCACTTATGACGTCAGTCACAAAAAATTCGCAACCCCCAACCCAAAAAATTTTTTTCGAGTGTTGACTAGAAGACTAGCTGATCCGTTTGAGGCCTTGAACAGCTCTCTAGCGCAATCGGCAGAGGAGCTATGGCGTTGGTAAGACAACTGCTGGTTTTAGGCCGATTTCGAAGTACGAATGTATCGTACCCCGGCTCTCAAAGTGTTAAGTAACTAGAGATTTTGACTCATAATTAATATACGCACTTGAGCACGCTGCAATATGATTTCTATCCTCAACTTTTATTCATTTGTTTGACATTATACATGTTTCTGATAATATGTTGAAGATAAAACAGTTTTTCTAAAGTTTGATCATACTAATTCCATATATAATAAATAGACAAAAATTATATTTTGCTAGCTTTGTTTCATTTTTTTTTTTTGAGGTGTTGTCCATCTCACAGATACTCCACAAAATGTAAAAATAAAACAATGTTATATAAAATCAGAACTGCCAAGTGGTAACAAACAAGATCATGCCTTCAAAAAACAAAGAAAAAAAATAAAGAGAATGACCAGGGAAGATCAATCAAGGGTACTTTTGTGGTCAACCTGTGACATCACAGTTGTTACTTTCAGTTTTTACAGAAGTGTTGCAACTATGATACAACAGTGCCACTATGATTATAACAATCATACAGTAGTCCAGGGTTTCGGACTCAATTCAGGTCCTTAGAATTTCAATTTGGGTCCCTAGAATCAGAAAAAACTATCATTGGGTCCCTAAAATCAGAGAAAATCGGGTCCCTAGGATCAGAGAAATCGGGTCCCTACAGATCCATACTGGGTACCTAACATTTTCCTTAAAAAAAAACCTACAGTAGCCTGAAGACTATACTTAGGTACAAAATGAGGTTGAAGGGTATCACTGAACACATGGGAACTGCACCATACACCCAGTTGTTTGCACTTTTGAAAAAGGCTATGTGCTATGCTATCAAAGTCTATGTTGAATACCAGGTATCTTCAGCATGACGTGCCAATGTTTCATTGTTGTGCAGTTTAGAAAATAATTCCTAATCTGAAGAAAGTTGAGTCTTTACAGATAGATGTGCGGCTCAATATAAAAATTGAAAAAGCTTTGCACCCTCTGTCAACATTCAAAGAAGATTTTGGTTTCTTAGTGATTTTTTGCAAGAAGTCACACAAATCACCATGATAGTAATGGCGTTGATAGTAACGTGAAATCATCAACTGTACCAAAAGTATGCACTGTCAACACATTGCATTCTAACAGTAACAGATATGCTGGCACACTGCACTGAAAAATTTAAAAGTATTTTCTTAGCTTTGAAGTTAAACTATTTTGCAAGCAGCAAGAGGCATTGCAGCTTCAATTTCATTAATCTTATGCTATCAAGGGTACACAAAACTTACACTACTTTCATCCAATTCGTCCAACACAAATTCAAATCAAAGGAGTAAGCCCCATTAGCACTTATTCTATAGTAGTGTGAACTTCAACTAATTATCAACCCAAACCCATATGTTTGAAAGAAAATTATGTTGCAGCTGTGTATAAAAAAACATGGTACACTGGCACAGTGCAAGATGTTGACCGAAAACGAGTAGATGCTTCAAGGCAATTTATGCATCCTAATGGATTTTCTTCATTTGTGGTGGCCATAAAAAGATGATTTCTGCTGGATACTAATGCACTCCCCCCTACTTACACTATTGAAAGCAATGGCTAAAATCAGCTTGTGGCTACTACTATGTCTCTTGATAATCAACAACAACGATAGTGACAAGATTTAAGGGAAATTAGCTCTATTTATGCTGCTATGTCTATGGACACAAAATTAAAATAGATTACTACTCTTTTACCTGGTATACTACGTGAGGTTGTTGTTGGGAAGAATTTCATTGCTGTTAATTGTTTGTACCATGTATGTTGAGCATAAGGTCAACAGTGAAAAAATGTTGGACCATGAAAAGATGGTAAATTTTTTAAATTAACAAATTCAACAACTTTGTTGGAATTATTTGCAGTGATGGAGTCTTGAGACTTGGTCTCAGGACTCATCTTGAGGCCCATTTTTGCCAGTCTCTTGAAGGTTTCAGATCTCAGACTCGAAGGAATCAGGCCTTGTTCGCAAGGACAAGCCTGTTATCTTGCGACTTCGAATACTGCAAGGATATGGCTTAACAGAATTTCTGTAATTCAACAAGCTTTTTCTCTGTTGTATTTGCACTTAAGAACCAAAACAGGTCGGAAAAAAGCTAGAAATTTGAAAAAAATTCAACTTAGCTTTAAAGTGGTGATGACATTTTTTTGAAAAATTTCAGCAAAATGCACAAATGTTGAAGTCTCAGTCTCAAAGTTCAAGTCTCAAGTCTTCAGAATTTTTGATGAAGTTAGAGGTCTCGAAGTTTTAACAAGGTTATGCTCTTCACTGCATAACTGATTATTTGACAAAATAAGAATAATGCCACTTGAAATGTGTATCAGACAAACCATATGGGTGAACTTGAAGCAAAAACGAGTATATGTGTATGTGAAATATCATTTATGTTTGTATCAAATCATGTAAGATACCTGGATCATGCAACCCTGGGTCTAAATTTAATGAAATTATGATAATGAAAAAAAATCAACTAGACAAAAGGATTATAATCAGTAGTTACAATTGAGAAAAAAGAACAAGTTATTGCTAAGTATATTATAAATCAGATTACATTTTAGATTTTACAATGGAAACGGTCATTTTCTTGACCATGAAAATAATAAGTGTAAATTTATGTTTTTTGTTTTTTTTTAATTAATAACAGTGATAGGAATTGACCCTTTTTTCTAATATTTTTATATTTTTCAAAACGTTATTTTGTCTTTTCAAAAATTTTTGTTGAGGGGATTGAGCATACTTACAAACTATATTGTTAAGCACTCGTTAAAAAAATTTTTAATTAAAAAATGGATATACACTAGTATATAAAAGTCTCATGTTTTTGCCTGAAGTTCAAAAATAAGCATGGGTGACCAAGATACAATAGTATCTCCATAACACCAGCCCTTACATAAAAAATGAAGTCAATTGAAGTTGCACGATTTGAGTTATAGGCTTTTAAAATGTTGTCATGCTTGAATGCACACACAAAAAATATTAACACTTTGAGCCGTGACAGTTCATGTGAACCACATTTCTAGCATTACTATGCAACACCGTACCCACCAGCCGATTGTGTTAGAGAACTGTTCAAACCTACAAGATGCGGCAAATCATCTGGTTTGGATTTTTTAAAAATTGGAAAGTTTTGAACTTCGGGTTTGTTGTGGGTGACGTCACAGGTGGGGTAGGTTTTAGGCCATTCTGGCTCAGGTTACCTGGCCCTGGGCATCAACCGCTAAGAGGGGATGTTTTGACTCAAGTTTTTATTGGACACCAGACTATAATCTGAGTTATTTGAGCCTTTGATTGGCTTTCTAATGTTTTTGGTTCAAAAGTTACAGCCTGAATACAACAAATTAACTAATTCATCCCCTAATAATTTTAATTTGTTGTTATTAGGCTGCAATTTTTCAACCAAAAAACGCTAGTAAATTTTGTGACTGACGTCATAAGTGAAGTAGTTTTAGGGTCATTTTGGCGCATGTTGCACGGCCTGGGGCCCAACCGCTAGGCCAAAGTGTTTCGCTGAAGTTTTCACTGGAATCTAGACTCGAGTCTGAGTCTTTTGAGCCTTTGATCGACTTTCTAGCGTTTCTGATTCAAAAGTTATGATCTAAAATAAACAAATTAACTAATTAGCTAATTAGTCAAATATTTTTACTAACTTACATCACAACTTTTGAACCTGAAACCCCAGCAGGTCATCCAAAGTATCAAAAGACTCGGATTGTAGCCTAGTTTCCAATAAAAACTTCAGCAAAATACTACCATCTAACGGTTTGGGCCCAGGGCCAGGCGAAGTGGGCCAAGGTGGCCTAAAAGTCCTCCATGTATAACGTCACTCACAGAAAATCCGCACGCCCCAAGCAAAAATTTTTTTTTGAGTGCAAACTACAAGACTTGCTGCGTCTTTTGAGCTTTTGACCAGGTTGGTAGCGCTTACCGGACCAGAGAAATTCCCGTGCAAAGCCACGGGCGTTCCAGTGTTTTTTTTCTCGAAAATGCCAGATTTCAGCCGGACACCAAAGTGTTAACATCAAGTTTGCAAACAAACACATTTCAGATCTATATCCATTTTCAGTATGTTGTAAGCAACCAATCAGATCTACACAGAAGGTTAAAAATGAGGGACAGGACAACTGGTCATCTGACAATACAAGACAAATAAGTGTACATCATCAGCTATGATGCGATAAAAAGAAGTTACAAGATTTGCCATACAAAGTTGTCTCAGCAATTCCGTTTCAAAAACAATTTCTGTGGCTTTTCAGCTTTCCCCTAAAAACGCATTTCCACTTTTCATGTAGATTGGTGTTAGAGTAGTTCAACGATTGGTGTAAAATCTAAACATGTAGAAATTAAACAACAGAGCTTTTATGTGTGTAAACAAGACCAAAGTTAGCTAGTGTTTTAGTTTGAGGAACATACCCCCACAAATATAATAAAGCAACTCCAAATGACTTTCATTTCATTTAGTAGTACAGCAGGATAATTTTTCACTGCACAAAAGCAAATCTGAAATCAATAATGGGCACAAATAATACTCACTTTCAGTAGTTGATGGTAGCACAGCACCTAAAAGAAATAAAGAGTATTCAAGTGATTCTGATGAATAGCACAAGAGAGCTCAATCATTACACTTACCATTTGGGTGGTTTTCGTTAATGTAATTGTATGTAATGTTGGTCATGACTTGGCCAACGCCAATATTTGATTTGTTTAATGAACTTGTCTTCAAATCCATACCTGCAAAATTGTCAGCAAATTGGAAGTAGTATTTGGTAGTTTCCACCTCAGAACAACTTAAATGAATTATATATATGAAATTACTTTCTCACGTTTCAGGAAAAGACATCTTAACTTTTTGTGAAAACAAGCTGCAGGTTCAATTATCTTATTATTTTCTAATCATCACCTAAAACGTAAATTCACATTTAACACCTTCGTTGCTGGGTGGATTTAACTATAAAGGTGGTATTTTCATGTCACTTTGCAACTCCGTAACTTGCTAGTCAACTGTGTTAGAGAGCTGTTCAAACCCTTGGAAAATTCGGCAAGTCTTCTAATTTGCAATGAAAAATAAATATTAAGTTTTGGGTTTCAGGTTTTTTGTGGGTGACGTTGTGGTTTAGACGATTCAGGCCAAGGTTATATCCCTGGGCCCCAACCACAAAAGAGAAGTGTTTCACTCAAGTTTTAAGTGGAAACTACGCTAAAATCTGAGTCTTTTGAGCTTTTGATTAGCTTTCTAGCGTTTCTGGTTCAGATGTAATGGCCAATAATACTAAATTCGGATAAACATTACCCAAAAAGATTCTTTTGCATTGTACTAACCAGGGTTCCTACACAATTTTGAACCAAAAATTTTTAGACTTTTTCCACACTTTTTCTGGGCTTTCTCTAGGCTTAACTTTTCCCAACAACATACCCAGGTTGAATACAAGCACTGTAATAGCTGAAATGCTGAAAGTTAAAGTACCAATCTTATCAAAAATATTGGAAAAAAATAACATCAGAATGCATGTGAAAAGATCAAGTCTGGAAATTGTTTTCAGGCCATAACTTTTTGAAACCAGAAATGCTAGAAAACTAATCAAAGGTTCAAAAGACTCAGATTCTAGCCTAGTTTCCAATAAAAACCTGAGTCAAAAAATTATATCTACCAGTTGGGACCCAGGGCCAGGTAACTTAGCCAAATTGGCCTAAAACCTACCCCATTCATGATGCATCCACAAAAAAAAACAGAAACTCAAAATTTTTTTTCATTGCAAACTAGATTTGCCACATCTTTTGAGGGTTTCAACAGCTCTCTACCTCAATCGACTGGTGAGTTATGGAGTTACAAGTGGCCTGAAAATAGTAGTTAATGCAGGAGCTCAAAGTAAAAATATATCAAACACTGGCAGCAAACGTGTTAATTGGGTTGCAATCCTTGGTTTGTGCTCAGCCGGTCTGTTAAAGCAAGTAAGTGACTTTGAGTGAAAGAGTGTATAATTTGGTTTAACTGACTCAGTTGATTCAGATCTGCAGTTCATAGGTGTTGCGATGTGTCTGCAGTTTGACAACGAGGGTTGTACTACAATATCGTATGTGATAGCTTTGGCGACATGGTTCATGCTACTTCATGTTAAACATTTCTCATGTGTGCAAACCTTTGGTGAACTGACAGTTGAAGTCATGTTTAACTAAGCCTGGCTCCATCCAATGTTACTTGCTGTAACAGGCTCCATAACCTTAACTCTTTGGCGTTTGCTAGGTTTCGGGGATTTTTGGAAAAAAAATGCCTAAACGCACGTGGCTTTGCGTGGGAATTTCTCAGGTCCGGTATGCTCTACAGACCCAGTAAAAGTCTCAAAAGACCCAGCAAGTCTTCTAGTCTGCACTAAAAAAAATTTTTTTGGTTGGGGGGTGCGGTTTTTTTGTGAGTGACATCACAAGTAGAGGACTTTTAGGCCACCTTGGCCCACTTTGCCTGGCCCTGGGCACCAACCGTTAGGTGGTAGTATTTCGCTGAAGTTTTTACTGGAAACTAGGCTACA
>Ga0210059_1011000_pt1 | contig 13896 bp, 8 predicted proteins | sample Ectturendosymbi2_FD_188042 | JGI IMG/M metagenome (GOLD analysis project Ga0210059, IMG submission 188042) | Ecteinascidia turbinata endosymbiont from Florida, USA - Sample 2 (SPAdes) (version 2) | ecosystem: Host-associated > Tunicates > Ascidians > Unclassified | place: Key West, Florida... | reverse complement strand
AGCTTGGATTGTGAGATCACAATTATCAACATGCCTCGTCGAAAATGTCGATTAAGTTAACCCACGAACACGATATTTTAGCTTGCGTACAGTATAAACCCGCGCTTATAGCCTAATACATGAAGTTAAGAAAAGTAGAATCGTTTTAAGATCCTTAAAATACGTTGCGCCTTATAGCCCGGTGCGCCTTATGTATGAACAAAAAACTAATCAAAGCAATTTATTGACAGTTCGCCTTATACTCGGGTGCGCCTTATGGTCCGTAAAATACGGTACATGTTTCAATATGTGCGTTAAAGTGAAAGTAAAAGAAAGCATTAAGTGTTTTTTAGAAAAGATCTAACTAACTTTTTATGTTATAGCATACATTTGATTTGTCGCTAGCCTACTTGTAAATTGTCAGTATGTTTAAAAATAGGCTTGAACTTGTTAAACATTTGATGCAAATAATGCTTTTTACCTTAAATTGAAGTGCAAGTACAGGTAGCGTGCGATTCAAGTTTGGTTTTGACTTATTTTTAACATTTTGTATGTCTGTTTTTTTTAATTATTTTTTGTTTTTTTTTTTTTCAAGGTAAATTCTGGGGTTTCTCTTCATAACAGAATGGAAACACTGATTGCTACTAGCCGTAATGATTTCCTGGTTTTCATGAGCGTTGCCGCCATTTGCTGTGTGTCTGTGTTTTGGCTATGCATGGTTGGTGGGGGTAGGTCTACCTTATATCAGGTGGCATTTTCATTGCACGTAACTACCTAAATACTCATCTCTTCATGCATACATTCATTGTCAGTGCATGGTAATGAGTGTACCAACATGTTTATTATTGTTTTTTTTTCTGATTTGGTCTTTAGCTAAAAATAGACTGATTTGAAAAACCTGAATCTGTTCATCTCTACAGGTTAGTAAGTTTTCAACCAGATACGCATATCCAAAAACTACTTTTAATTGGGAACCAGATACAAAAAAGGATATCCGATCCGAAACACTTTACTTGATATTTTAGCGATTCAGGCTCTGAAATACGCTTTAGTCACTTCTCACTTTTGACCTCTTAGGGAAAGTTGCACATTGCACAATCATTTATTTTTTACATTTGGGAGCATCGTTTTAGCTTTCTGTGCCATGTATATCTATTATCTACACATTATTAAAGATATTCTTTTGAATAGTTTTCGGATACTAGTAGTATGCTTTGTATGATTTGAACCCAATACAGATATCATTCTTTAAAGGCAGTGGCTACATGTCTGCCCGTGGACCTTGATATTTGAAACCTTATTCATCCGCCACCTATAACGTGACAGTAACGTACAACAAGAGTGCAGTAGGCTTGGTAGAGATGTAGTAAACTTAGACATAAACCCTAAAGGTAAACCCTAACCCCTAAAGCTAATCTCTAATCGAAAAGTTTAAAACCTAAACCTAACCCTTAAACTTTAAACCTAACCCCTGAATGTAACCCCTAAGCCTAAAGTTTAAAACCTAAACTCTAAACCTAGACCCTGAACGAACATAACCCCTAAACCTAACGCCTATCGTCCCTATGCCTAACCCCTGCACCTAAAAACGAAATGTAAACCTAAACTGTAAATATGAAGAGAAAAGTTTGGAAACTTGTGCAACCTCTACTACCAAAACGAAAATCGACAAGCTGAGCGCCAAACCGAAAACTACTGGCATAGTAGACTTCAAACATTTCCGCTATGCTACGAGGTCGCTGCTGTTTGACTGACAAAGTCTTTAGAATCAGTATGATGATGACAATATACAAAATCTCATTCATACAAATTTAATTTCAGCCCTATTCTTAGTCATGTAGTTTTTTAAGCTGTGGTTCGAGTGCTACTGCCATGTCTCATTGTATAGTATAATCAGTGAACAGATACTTATGACAATCCTAAAAAGTTATCCTTTGTTATGTTGTCTTTCAGTGTGGCAAAGTGAAACAACCACAGATATAACAAAGAGTATCTAGGTTATTGCAATACTATACTTCTTTCGCTTGTACGTCATAGACATGTTAACTGCCTTAGCAGAGAGAAAAATAGGCGAAGTCTTCACAAACACTATCTTGTGAATTGCAGAGCCTGCAACACAATAAAAAAAATACATAGTCCTGTTGATGATACTGCTTTTCTGATGGCAGCTATGTTTCTAATTTAGTGGGAACTTCATGTATGAAGCATTGAATCAAACTCTGTACAGATTTTTTTGCATAACCTTTCAATATTGTGACTTTACCATGGGAATACACATTGGGCATGTGTTAATTTGATTTTCTGCAGTGACCTAAACATTAACTGGAACCTTAACCCTGGCATTGAAGTTGGGCATGGTGAAATGATGGTGTTAAGAAGACTTGGTTCACATTTGATTCACTTGGATTTAACCAGCACTGTCCAAGTATGCTAATTTCAAATTGTTGTTACTCAAAAACAAAAATCAATACGCATTTCATATTTTGATATATTGAAGGTAACATATACGGCTACGATATCCCATGGTCATCACCATTTTATATTTTGATCCATGGGATCAATTTCAAGGTCTAAATATAGGTCAAAAGGTCATCACCCCAAAATTTACCAAAATGATAAAAGTGATGTCTGATTTGAATTCCTGGGTTTCTTCCCTTTTAAAAGATACCTTATTTTTCCAGATTGGACCACTAGTTCAAAAGATATATTCGTACTTTGAAATTGGCCTAAAACCAGCAGTTGTCAGTTGCCTTACCAACGCTCTAGTTCCTCCGACGATTGTGCTGTTCAAGGGCTCAAACGTATCGGCCAGTCTTCTAGATTGCACTCGAAAAAAAGGGGTTGCGGATTTTTTGTGAGTGACATCATAAGTGAAGTAGTTTTTGGGCCATTTTGGCTCATGTTGCCTGGCCTAGGGCCCAACCGCTAGGCCAAAGTATTTCGCTGAAGTTTTCATTGGAAACCAGGCTCAAGTCTTTTGAGCCTTTGATCGATTTTCTGGCGTTTCTGGTTCAAAAGTTATGATCTTAAATAAACACATCTGCAATCCGAGTCTTTTGATACTTTGGATGACCTGCTGGGGTTTCAGGTTGAAAAGTTATGATCTAAGTTAGTAAAAATTTTTGACTAATTAGTTAATTAAACAATTAATTTGTTTATTTAAGATCATAACGTTTGAACCCGAAACCCCAGCAGGTCATCCAAAGTATCAAAAGACTCGGACTTGAGCCTAGTTTCCAACAAAAACTTCAGCAAAATACTACCATCTAACGGTTGGCGCCCAGGGCCAGGTGAAGGTGGCCAAAAAGTCCTCCACTTATGATGTCACTCAAAAAAAACTATGCACCCCGCAACCAAAAATTTTTTTTCGAATGCAAACTACAAGACTTGCCGTGCCTTTTGACACTTCGACCAGGTCCGTAATCCAAACAGGAGCGGAGATATTCCCACGCAAAGCCACGTGCGATCCAGCTGTTTTTTGCGAACCGCTTGAATTAGCCTCGACGTCAAAGTGTTAAGATTCAGCACTAAAAATTTACCCTAATTGAGTTGTCAAAGTCCATGCAAGAAAAATTTTTTTTTGTTGACCAGTGAACCACACAGTTTTAGACAAATGTCCTTTTGAACAAAAAAAGCAAATAAAAAATAATGAATAATCATATTTCGGATTTACATTTTAGAAACAACTTTCACTTATTTTAGTGTTATGATTCAGTCACAATTAGAAGCATCAGGTCCTATTATTCAGTGTAAATGAAAGCATCAATACTTCTATGTTTATATTCTGCAACATGGATACGTCAGGATTACAAAATGTAAGACAAAGAATCACTATGATACATGAGTTTATACACTTCAATAAAATGTGGTGTCTCTGACATTGAACTATACACTTTAAATTACATCTCGTGCAAGTCACACCAGATGAGTTTTGTTGTCTTGAATTCTATACAATACAGTTATCCGCTTAGCTCACCCATGTGTGCTACTCTGCAATTCAGCCAAATAGAATCAAACAGTTTCTGTGTCAAATGCTCCTATGTCTTAAGGTGCTATATTGTTAAAAACACTACAAGAAAAGACATAAAAACAAATGTTATTTTTAAAAAAATGGAAAGAGCAGGGAGTGGATGTTGAAAGCACTCGAATGCAATGATGCTTGAAGTGTTATTTCTTGTCACTGTAAGGGGAATTTGTTGATGAAGTGGTTCTATGTACCTTCCTAGTAATTGTAGTCTCTTGGCTATTGTTTTCTGCAGATGCTGGTGGTTGATGATTGTAATCTCTGTACTTTTGCCCACAAAACACTGACTTGCACTTACTTTTCTGAAATTAACTCTTATCAAAAGATCTACAAGCCTTCTTTACATCCCAAGAACCCTATCATAGAGTGGTGATAAGTCTTGACTGTCTCATTGTGGTTTCATAGAATATAGACCCAAATCTGGTTGGAGATGCATGCAAAGACTACCGTAAGTAGTTCCATGGTCATCACCCTTGCCCAAAGCAACATAATACGCAGGGCCATTAGTGCAAGGTAAAAGGAATGAAAGTTGTTTGTCCTGTATTACCTCTTGCAGGCAATGGCAATGGAAAGTTCTGATACCTATTGCAACAACACTATGCCATTTTGAAGCAGTTACGTGTCATGCTGACCACACATGTCATTTGATGGAGCATCCATGGCTCCATAAATTAATTTCCTGTGCAGGGAAGAAGTAACTTTGCAAGCATTCTTCACTAAACTTTTTCAATAAGTCTTTGATGCATTGTGGCGGAGAAACTTTTGGCTATTTGTCATAGAGGCTCTTGTGTTTGTTAAGCACAATGGCAAAGCTAATATAAAGGCTTTGAAACTTAGTAAGAGGTGTTAGAATTGTTTTTACATTTATGAAGTTCTTGGTAAAAAGATGTTAGATTTTCTCTTTACGAAAACTTAGAAAAATTAGTCAATTTATCACATTAGAAGATATGGTTGCCTGTCCTGATTTTGTTGTTCAGCCACATTTGCTTTTACAGACTGTTTTCAGTAACTTGCCAGTAGGATGATGGTTAGTTCTTGTGTCATTGATATCTATCTGTTTAGTTTAGTCTATGTCATAGTTTAGTTACAGCTAACAGATTGACTTGATCTTGTAGTTTTACATAAATTGAAATGTCTACTAATGGCGTGGAGTCTCTTCATGGTGTTGGTGTGAACACCTCAAGCCCTCACTCGTTTAAGACTCCTATATCCACATTGCAAGAATATTGCCAGAAACTTGGAAAAACGCCACAATATGACCTAACTGCATTGGAAGGAATTGCACACCAACCACAGTTCGTTTACAGATGTATGGTTGGGGACGTTGCTGCCACTGGTCAAGGAGGCAGTAAAAAGCAGGCAAAGCATGCGGCTGCTGAAGCCGTGTTGAAGGCTTTGGCTGCGGGGTTGGTTCCAGATGAAGCCCAGGAAACAGAAAACCGAAACAACTTGAGTGTTGTGAAGAACCATGTTACAAAAGAAACTGACAGCGCAAACCCTGTTGGAGACCTCCAAGAAATTGTTGTTGCTCGTGGGTGGCGGCTGCCTGAATACGCCCTCGCACACGAGACAGGGCCTGCGCACAAGAAAGAGTTCATTATTAGCTGCACAGTCGAGTCGTTCAAAGAGTACGGCAGCGGATCGGCAAAAAAACATGCGAAGCGGGTTGCGGCTTCAAATATGCATAAGAAAATAATGCAGCTACCACCCGAGGCAAAAGACAGTGTTACTAACCAAAGCAGGGAATTTAAAACTGGTATTTCCCTTCATGAGATCGCCGACTCCCTGGGGAAAAAGATTACTGCAGCTGATAGTGAGTGTAATGTTCATGAAAACCCTTGTCAAACTTTAGATGATCTGGCGAAACGTAACAATTTCGAAGTCATCTACAGAGATATAAACTGCGAAACAGTCCACGGTATGTTCCAATGTTTAGTGGAACTTACAACCCAGCCATCCAGCGTTGTGCATGGATGCGGCGCAACAACTGAAGAAGCTCACTCCGGTGCGGCGAATGCTGCTCTCGAGCTGATAAACTACCTTTGCTAGCACGTGTATGAACCAACGATCAAGATGTGCGTGTATTATGCACATTTCACCCTGTGGTTATGAAATCCATTCCTACGAAATTCTTTCTGCATATGGCCCAATATGCATCAACAAATCGTCTTACCTACGTTTGTCAAAAGCAGTCTGATTTCTTTCGTCATAATCTCAGTTCCACGCACGAGTGCGACCATCGACCAGTTAAAATATTCTCAACAGAAATGTGTCGCAAACCAGGGGCTGTAACTTTGTGGACATAGGCGTAGCTAAGAGGGGGCCATGACCCCCCAAATTTTTAGCATACCTAGTCATTTTGTGCTTTGAGAAGCGGCGTCCCAAACAAACTCTGTTGCTCGCCCAAAGTCAAACATTTTGGTACCCCCGAAATTTTGGGCTGGCTACGCCACTGTTTGTGGGTACAGCCGCGTCATCTCGCTGATTTCACTTCAGTTTTTAACTATTCGTGATCCTAAAGTGTAGAATAATTAAAGCGTGGCGGTAAACCCAGCTTTACACTGGGGAGGAGTTTTCACGCCGAGAACCGCGCGGCAGTCGTGTTTATTTAACGTCGCCGTGTGCGCTGCTGCGGTTCATTGCGAATCGAGACGGGTCCGATCGCACGAAGAGCGAAAATTACGCGCGGAAATGAGCTGCCGGATGAAAGCTTCTAGTCTAGTAGTGACTAGCCCCTTGCAAGTACCAGATATTTAGAGTGCTTTACTTCAAATTAATCCTGGACTATGTCTGTTGTTCATTGAGGGTTTGGATTAATTTGGATCAGTATTGAAACCTTTGGTGCTTTATTTTTTTTTTAAATCGGAACATTTGTTGTTTGATATGGGTATAGTTTCATATGATCAGTATTGAAAGTTAGTTTTGTCACGAACGGTCACTCATGAGAAGTAACTATTTTATTATTTGAGGATGTTTCATTACTTAACTTCTCTTCATGCATATTATGTAACAGGTATCTGCAAATTATACCCAATCCTTACACATTTACTTCCACATATCACTTGCTTTGCCTCAAATCTAAGACATAAAAGTTTAAATTTTAGCTACCCTAAAAATTATTTCATTATGAAACTATCAGTAGCATTAAAAACTTATCACTACGAAATGCGAAGCTAATCAGGGAATTATCCAAGTGAGCCTAGGGTAATTTAAACATTCAAATGTCGTTGAACCAACCAGCCTCCTAAACCAGTGGTTCCCTAATTGTGACACGTGCATCAAGGTTTAACAGGTTGTCCTTCAAAAAATATTAACTACACATCACTAACTCTTCTGTAACAGCTTATTAAAATGGATTCTGGTGTAGGCCTACGCATCCATCCTGCATGTAAAGACTCGGTTGTTCGTAAACAGGCAAATAGCCCACTATTTACTTATTAACCTGCAGCAAAACATATGTAGTTTCAAGGAAGCACAGCCTTTAAAATGTCGGTTGTGAAAGTCAGCCGCACTGCCCACAATGATTGCTATCTCGGTCGCCTTGCTGAAAGCCTGCAACAGCTCAAGCGGTTTAACTCCCGTAGGATGACATTGCCCGGGCAACAGCAATCCTCATTCATGAGTAACGGGGTTCTCTTGCGTGCAGTGTAAACGGGCAAACAGAACACCTGCTGCAGCCGCTTCATTTCCGCGCGTAACTAAGTCTACGTGTAAACCCAGCTTTAGTCAGTGCAAACATTCTGTGTGTCGAACCTTGGATGGCCTTCAAATTGTTCCAAAGCAAAATTTCGCAACCAATTCGAATAGAACAAAGTACCAAAGTTTTTTCATCTAAATTGCAAGGTTGAAAATTTCAGTGATTGACGAACGTGAAGTTGCAGTTAAAACACAATAGCGTCAAAACAACAATTTTCTTTTTAGATCTAGGCATACGGAAGCAAGAGGTGCTTTCATTTTATATTTGTCCTGTGTTGCAACCTCTCCGGTGGCGTTGCGTGGATTGTGTGATTCACCACGAACGGGATGTGTGCGAAGAACGCAGATATATCTGCGTGGCGCAAACAAGCAATAATAGAGTAATCTCGTCGGGTGAACTCTATTGTTGCTTGCTGCCGCGGTGCGAAGCTTTGCGCACATACCGCTCGGGATTTCCGATCGCAACACCTGCTGCTGCTGCACTGTGGTTGGCGGTTCTTTCTGCGTAAGCGTTTCAAATATCTTTTCTGTCTTCTTGACAGTGACAGGCATCAATATATTGCTTGTATCCGGTTCCATTGGCAAACCTGTCAATCATATTTGAGACCTGTCAATCATAATTGAAAGAGCGAAGCGTGCAACCGTAGGAAATGACCTGACTTCCTTGGAACACGGGCGCAGGCAGCAGCGGGCAATAGGCTCTCGTCTCTCCTGGATTGCAAAAGTGCCTTATATTTTTACACGTTATTTACAGATGTTTCACAAAATTTATTAGCAATGTTTTCAGAAAAATACGTTTGTGCCTGTGTTTTTGTATGTCCAACGTTGACTTGTTTTTATTATTGTTTAGCTCCGTAACAACGTTCAAGCGTGCTCTGATATTATACGCGCAACAAAAGTGGAGGGTCGTAATTACGAAGTCATCGTTCTCACTGCAATGTTATTTCTCGATTGCTTCGAATGGGAGCGTCATGGTTGCACGCAGCTTTAAGGAAAAATACCAAATCTAATCTCCTGCATGGTTCGCATTATTTTCCTTCATGAATTTTCTTTATGTCGATTCAGGACTCAACCCCAGCTTACCCATCTTTGACTTTACATCTATTCTGTGTCACTAGCGTAACATGAAATCAAATTATAGTGCTATTATAGATTTGAGATATTGGTCTGACTGGCCGTCATTCTCTATTCGCTGGACTTGTGAACTAGAGGCTTAAGCTTCCCACTTATGTGACAAGACATCCAAGAACTTATGTTGCTTGTTGACATCACACGTTGACTCAACGGATCATCGAAACAAATTTAAATCAATAATGTCAGTTACTCGCAAAATGCTGATTGCTGGTTAACATTAATTGACCTTAATCTTGGAGAGCGAAAGCATACGAGATGGGGTTCGGGGTGAAGCACCCCCAAACACTAAAAATTTTCAAAATATGACAATCAAGCCCGTGTTTGTGAATTTTCAAGGCAAAGTAAAAAATTAATGGCGGAGGAGGTAGCGGGAGTTGTGGATTTTAAAGATTTGAAATTTTAGGACGAATTGCAGGTAGTTTTGTAAATAAAATGGTGTGAAATTCCGTTTTGTACGATATTTTGGTTCTCGAAATGCGTATGACTTCTTATTCTGCTCTTGTTTTTTGGAGAATTTCACGGATTATCTGAGAATTATGACCCAAATCAGACAATGTCACCCTGATTTGTGCGGAGAACCATGGCCGCAAACGGCGATCACACTCTGGAAAATGCCTAATCGTACGCCTATGAGCGAAAGTTCCAACAGAATGATAAAGTGCTAAGACGAGCAAGTCAACCAGTTACTGTAATTCATCATCACGAATGATTTGAATGAAGTATTGATGAGCATAAATACATATTGATGAGCAGATCTGTTGAAAGGGAGAGTGGTAAGCATCCCTGTTCCGAAACCTCATGTGAGGGCCAGAAACGGCAACAGCGTTAACGTATAACTAAGTCATAATATGTAAAATGACTCTGAACGAAATGAAAGAAACGAAGAAGCCAATTTGTGGCTTTGGCGCTCAAAACATGCTGAAGCACTTATTTCGAAGACCGTTGCGAAATGTGGCTTGCACAACGCACATGACAGTGGTATTTCCAACGATAAAGGCTCTACTGTTGTTGTTTTTTATTAGTGCCCACTTTTTTTTCACGCAGGGTTCGCTGAATAAAGAGCTTTTAAGCTTGTCAGGGTTTTCAGTGCGGGGTTGAGGTTCTGCTGCCGTGTTCGTGGGTCTAACAGGGCCATGGCAAGGTCCGTCGCCAGTCGGGACAAATGTGCGCCTCTGTTTATTGTTTTGGCCTCCAACAATAAAAACCTGACTGACCGTGAGCTACCTACCTGCTTGTGAATGCAACACATGGCAGTGATTTGGTGTCTGTGCCGGCTTATCAACGTCACCCAAATAATTTTCTTTGGTAAAAAATAATTGAAAAGAAATTTCATTTTCTTCACAGCAAATTTTTCTATATTTGCTATCTTATTTTTTACTTTTTCTAAAAAGATGTTCATGAAAAAATGAAATCAGTTATTCATTTATTTGTGAAAATCGGTATTTTAAAAATAAATTGTTTTGTATTTCAAAAAGAGTGTTTGAAATGACAAACTTTTTGAGCTCGCGCCTTGGCACATCAGTGTCGCCATGTTAGTGTTTCTCTTTATAAATTTAATGCGTGGCGTAATTTCAGGTAAAAGTATTTCAACACAGTTTGAGTCTATTTAGATGTCTTGACATTGCCCTGCAAGAGTAGTTTCGTTTATTGTATTGCTATGCGAGTCTCATAGCCAAATCGCAAACGTGGAAGGAGAAACACTTGCACAATGTCAGGGCTGCAGAGATGAACACGGATGCGAATATAAATCCGCCGAATTTTCAAATTTATTATGGATTTGGATTTGTATTCACTTTCGTGCAGCTGTTTTCGTTCATGTGGGGCCGGCACAATTGTGTACGGAAAATGGAGTCTCGTTTTACATGTGCAATGCTGTGGAAGCTGTATGGTTAGCACAGTATTCGGCATAGCAGCACACGTGTGTGATTGCATCCACAGTGGCGTTTAGGTAGTGTTTCCAACAGTGGCGTAGCTAGAGTGTGGGCTGCCCGGCGCGGCCCTTGATTTTGGCGCCCCCGAAGCCAATAAAAATACATATTGCACAGTGACTGGCTTAAAACTTTGTATATATATTAACTAGTTTGTGCACCATTATAATATTGCAGCACTCTCACATGCTCAAATATGGTATGCTTTTAAATACACACCAAAAAACTCAAACATTGTAACAGTTGAACAAAAAGCAAAAATAACGTACATATAGGGAAAATAGTACAAAAAATGTAAAATATTAGGACCATCTTTATTTCTGAAATGAAAACTACAATTTTTTACACAGTAACTTTTCTTGCCTTTTTGTTGGCAAATTCTTCAATGGCAATGTCCAAATTTATATTTTCTGTCAATTGTTGCTCTACAAACAGTGTGGCAAGACTTCTCAACCGCAAGGTGCTCATACTAGATCTCAAGTAATTCTTGATCAGTTTCGAAAAACTCCTCTAACAGGTAGCAACAGTAACGGCAATTGTGAGGAACATCCGCAGCATTATTACTATATTTGGAGCAGAGTTCCCAAGGTCATACTTTCGAATAAACTGCAAAAGTTCAAGGGGGCCTTCTTTGCTGTGAACTGTTGTTCAACTGCAATATCGTATAACTGTGATGCAACAATAACGTTCGTCTTAATTACACAACAATGAACAAGCGGCACAACAACTATCAATATTTCTTTTTCGGTTATTAACTGCACTCAACATCCTGTGCAAGATTGGCCATTTCATGGCCAATTTCGAAAAATTTGGCCATTTTTTAAGTGCGCTAGCCATGAAGAAACGCACTTGGCCATTGTGTATTTGGCAATTTTTTCGGTTTGTCACTGTGCGACTAAATTTTCATTGAATATTTTGTCTTTTTGTATTTTTTGGGCAGTCTTCTTGTCACTGTTACAGTAACACCATGGTACTTCAACCTTGTAGTAATGCTTTGAAGGGTGTAGTAGTGATTTAGCCCTTGCAGTCAGTAAATTTTGTAAAGGTGTTTCACTCAGAAAATATCTGAAATAGCTTGCTCATCTGTCTCTCATTCATAAAACACATACGATTGGAGATCATTTTAAGTACAAGAACAAGCAAGCAAATCTGAAACGATGCAATGTGGTATATAAACTTAAATGTACGTGTGGTCATTCTTATATTGGACAAACTAAAAGAAATTTGAAATTTCGCCTAGATGAACACAAATCCCTACCGATAGTTAAACATTTATACACATATCCACGTCATTTCGTGGACTTCAAAAATCCCGAAATCTTGGCATCTGCTTTTAACTACCGCGAATTATTAATTAAAGAGATACTTCTGATATAAGAACAGCAACCGGAGATCAATGTAGACAATTTTTCCACCCCGTTAAACCTCTTCAATACGTAGATTGTTATGTCAAATAATTGGGTGATGCTCAGTTCTTATGTTGATACATGCTTCGTGCATTGCTGTTGGTACTGACGTCGACATATCGTGCTGGTTATAGTACTGGTAATTGTTAAAATTTTTGCATCCTTCGCTTGCAGTGCTCTGTGAACGGTCTCTTGCTGTTGGGATTGGCTTGTTTTCGTAGATTGCGATCTTACTTAAGTTTTGCTTTGGCACTGTCTGCATAACTGTTGGTTCTGCTTTTACTTTTAGCGAATTTGACAGGGTTGGTTGGCGGTCTTGGTTTTTCATCAGACGTTTTTTTGCTCCACACTGTTATTTTTTGCGTCACAGAGTGTTTTGGTTTTGAATTGATAGCATTGCCAAGTGTTGCTTTATTTTTTGACTGAAGATAGATTTTAAGAATAATCCGAAACGTCTCAAAATAAAACATGTATAGTTTTTTGAAGGCTTTTTTAGTGTTGATGAAACTGTTGCACTCAGATAATCTTTTTGTTACCATTGGTAGCTGCTGCACTCAGTTGTGTGATTGATAATGTTGTAGTAGAAGTATTTCACATTGTTTGTAAGATTTTTCTTTAAAAGCTTCTCATCATTTTTACAGTAACACTCTGCAATACTTCAACCTTGTAATGTTTGAAGTGTGTAGTAATTATTTAGCCCTTGCACTCTGTTGATTTGGTACAAGTTTTTCAGTCGGACCTGCCATGAGTCAGTGTTTGCGCTCAGGTGTTCCCCTTCTTTCGTTCATATATGTGAACTTAACGATGGTTTTGAGCATATGGTGAAATGATTAATGCATTTCATGATTTTAACCTTTTGTTCATACATTTGGAGCACAAGATCAAGGGAATTGTAGCATTGTCATTGAATTGAAAATTTAATTTCAAACTGTTTAACCCAGAAACGGGTCAGAATTGAAGCATGTATCTAAAATAGTGTTTAACATATGGTTTTAGTTTTTACTGAGGTAAACAAAAACAAGTTGTAAAACGTAATTTTAAGTTCATGGCAGAAATTGCTGTTTTAGTGTTAAAACTTGGTTCTTTGGCAGAACCAAATTTTTTCGGCAACAAAATATCGTCTTCCAAAAAATTTGAGAACCCCATGAAACTAGAAATTAACCTAGTTAAAACATGTAATTTTGGCCATAAGGTTTTCAAAAAACAGCCATTTTGGCCATTTTTTATCCGGATTTTGGCCATAAGCTACGAAAAATATCTAGCAACCCTGTCCTGTGCAACTAACTGGTCCACTTGGAATCTGAATGCAGCACGGTGATCTAAAAATTTTCATGACGCATCAACATAATGAAACAAGAAATCATTTTCCATAAAAAAAACGAGGAACTCTCACGGAACCCTAAGAACTCACGTAACCACACTACATGTTTTGCAGAACACTAGGGTACCACGGAACTCCTGTTGAAGAATACTGAGCTAGATTATATTTCTCCACACACATGGAAATCCGTTTTGACGAGCACAAATGCAACTACACATTTATTAGATTTACACAGAAATGTTTTTTTAGACCCAACAATGCGCATTTACTCGCAGGTACAAAACAACCCTTTAACGCCCACCAGAACCCATATATTGGCCCTAGGTTTTTTGGTTATAACTCGCCAGCTGCTGCAGCTAGAGAGGTGTTCAAACCCTCTACAGATGCGGGAAGACTTCTTGGTTCTAT
>Ga0210059_1010999_pt1 | contig 13896 bp, 9 predicted proteins | sample Ectturendosymbi2_FD_188042 | JGI IMG/M metagenome (GOLD analysis project Ga0210059, IMG submission 188042) | Ecteinascidia turbinata endosymbiont from Florida, USA - Sample 2 (SPAdes) (version 2) | ecosystem: Host-associated > Tunicates > Ascidians > Unclassified | place: Key West, Florida... | reverse complement strand
TGTCTGTAACCCTGTGATTTCGCCGGCTTCAATGTCTTGTACTACGTTCTGTATTGTCTGTTTTTATCAACCTGCGTTCTGCAGAGTGTGTGTGTTCATACTATGGACTTCGTGTCTGCTCACAAATAAATTAAATTAAAAAATTAAATAGCATTTCAACAACAAAAATTGCGCAATTGTTTTCTAATAAGCCAGTCAAATTCCGGTCCTGATCCTAAAGGTTTGAAGCAATGTAGGCTACAGCCCGGATCCAAACCCAATTCGGCAAAATTCGTCGTAGTTCAATCCAAGTTCAGACCAATGTTCATCTGTGCTTTGCATCACTCTAGACACTACTCTGCTTAGATTTTGTAGTAGGTATGGGACCGTGACAGATATATCGACTCCATATCGACTCCACTCCATATCCTCCTGAGCATATAAACAGGCATTGTCTTTGCATTTTGGTTTCAAATTTTAAAGAACAAACCGTCATTTTACAGTAATTTGTCAGATTGAGCTAATTTAAGTTTTTGATTGTCACCTCTCCAAACACGCACCCCACATGGCTGTAGCTGTTGCAGGGGTTTTTGAGTTAATTTTTTTAATAGGCCGATGTGTTGCAATGCTGAATTTCATTTGAAAAAATCAGATGTTTCAAGTTTTCAAACGTCGTCTTTTGCTAGATAAGTTTAGGGCGGGATGATGAGTTGAACTGTTTTTTTTTCTGAAGATTTACTGGTTTAATAATATTTTCCACATCATAACGGAACATATTATGTTAAAAATATTAACATCAGGGTTGTGGAGTCGTAGGTGAAATGTCCGACTCCTAGCTTACAAAATATTCCGGCTCCGACCTTACCAAAATTCGAATCCCATTCTTTAACATAGAGTAGCCTGATTGAAGTTTGCGTGTCAACAATGGCAAAGAGGCAAGTAACAGAAATACCAGAAGGTCTACCTTACCAGCTTCCTGTTGGCTTCTTTAAACTTCCTCTTACTGCGGAATTGCTTCCAATCCAAAATATATCATATTTAAAACAGTTTGCAACTCATTTTAAAGCAAAACGTGAAAAATGTGTTGGAACGCCGTTCCCACCTGTTCCCGTCCCACTACACCCTTGGCCTTGAAGATTAACTTTTTGACATAGAAGAAAACGATTCAGCGAGCTCACAACACACGGCAAAGTGTTTCCGGTCGTGCGCAGCTTACTCTCGCATTGTGTAGCACAGTGTGCTAGTTCTTGCGTGGCGGTGGCACAGCAACCTTTTATTGCATAGGTGCAGACTTTTTTCTTCGCTTTGAGGAAGGACGTTTACTCACTTTCAATAGCCCTATAATAATTGTTACTATTGCGATTCCGGTCAGCACAACTGGTAAAAGTTTGCCATATTCAGCTGTGGCTTTCTGTCCATCGCAGATGAATTTTCATGCTTCTAGTTGTGTGAATTTCACGTTACGAGGAGTTTTTGTGATATTATTTATTTTAGACACTCAATTAGAGATAACATTTAGCTAAGATTTTTGCGGTTGGCCAGTGTGTGGTTTAGAAAGGTCGGGGTTCTGGTTTTCAGTTGTTTTTGTGAGTGGTTTTTACCTTGTTGATTGCCCGGATGTTAACCGGTGCAGCGTAGGATAAGTAGATTTCCGTGTGTGGGCTGTTGTTTCAAAACCGGTTTGAGGTGCGGTTTTCAACCGGTGTGGGGTCTATAGTTTTTGTCTCGTTTGATGTCTGCGGTTTTTATTTGGTTTGGGGTTTGTGGTTTTGAAGAAGTGGAGGTTTTTTGAGCATTTTGCAACGATAAATCTCATATAGCCTACTTTCTTCAAGAAAAATGTCAGCAAAACGAACTGTAATTGCAGACGTTAATTGTCACTGCTGTGCAAAAACACAAAATATTGTTAGTGGCCTAAGCGTATGTGATTTCCGTGCGCTGAAAAAATGGTATGAAAACATTTTCGTATTTCTGTGAAAACGTGGTCTGATTTTTAATTATTTCATTTCTTATACTTCGTAGTCGCATTATATTTGGTAAGTTGTTGATATTATTGTAGAATTCCAACAACGAAAACGAAGGTTGGAGGGAGGTTCATGGTTGGAGGGAGGTATGTAGAATGACAAGTTTACTTTTATTTAAAGTTAGGCTACTTGCTTTTGCTTCATGTTCTTTTCGTAATTGTTACCAGATTTGAAACGATCCAATACGTTGTAGAATATGTTCAAAGTAGTAGACAAGAAGTTCTTATTGATAGGCTTATCTATATCACCAGCAGTGGTGGACAGCGAGACCTGGTTAATTAAGTGGTTAAAGTTTCGTGAGTCCAAAAATCCAAGACTGAGTCCGAAACGTTTATGTTCGGGATCGAGACTTGAAGATCGATCAGTTTTGCCGAAAATCAGATCTGGATTTGATGAAAGATTCGAATTCAAAATTAAGGAACAGGAACAAAGTTGGAGTCTAAAACCACCTTTGACTTGGCCAAGTATCGAGATTCCATTAATGATCTGTCTGGTTTCTGTACTGTACCTTGTAGTTACGTCAATATTCTTTTTTTGCAGGCGAAGGAAGACCCCCGAAGCGAATGTCAATGCCGGAATTGCGTAAGATGTTATTTTTCATCACTTAGTATGTAATAATATACACTTTTTCTGGAAAAGCCCTAACAACATCAATCTACGAATTAGTGTAACCTACTTCAATTTCACCACTGATTAAAATGTACCAGATTGTGTTTTTTAACCTGCGTTTCAAGGCAATAAAGTATTTTTTTTAAACAAAAACTCTTGGTGACCTGCATTTGCAACGTCTTTGGTTGCCATCTGCAAACCTTCACGCAGAGCGACGTGTGTGTGTGGCTGAGGTATAGGTAACGTCTGCATCATAAATGAACGGAATTAGGTTTTTCAAATTCAAGTCCGATCCAAGAATTTCATTTCAAAATACAAATAAAAATTCGATAAATAAATAAATAGTTTCAAGATCCAAATCCTTTTTAAATCCAAAATTCGATCAATCGTGTTCTGCTAAGGGCAAAATAACTCCAGCACAGCTTTTGCCCATGAGGCAAATCAGACTTACCAAGTTGAATTATGTTCTGTTTTTTTCTCACAATACCATAGTTGACATTCAATGCCATGTACGCGTGCACAGAGTAATATTCTACACGTCAAATTCGCTGAGAAAACTGATGATTAAGGCTTAGGAATTCGTGTTTAGTTAAGAAAAAATTCCGAAATTTTTCAGTGGTTAAGTTATTCCCGTACCCGTACTATAGCTTGTTGTTGGCACCTGACATCTAACAAAAATGTTTTAATTTGCACAAGACGCATCAAAAACGTTATTGCCAAACTTTATTTGCAATATAACAGACAAAAAATTAAACGCAACACCGGATCCAATCCAAATTGAATAAAATCCGTCGAAACCGGATCGAGTCCAATCCAAGTCCACTCTACTAATGCTCATCTCTGCTAGAATCATCAAAATGCAAAAGAAATGGGAAACACTGTCAAGAATGTTTATTTTGTTTGCAAATAGCTTTTCTACTACAACAGACAGGTCACATGCAGTTATAGTAGTCACACTGTGATAAAAATATGCTTATTTTTGATGTCATAATTATAATAGCAGATTTGGTCTTTTCAGAAGATTGTTTAATGTTTTAGTAGAATAATTGTTTATCTTTGGTGTTCACGCTACACATTGACATTTGAAGTTGAAATAACTTTTGATAGCCTATCATGAGCATAAACATTGCAGCAGCAGCGTACTTTTTGTAATTTCAATACTTTTTGCAAGACTACAGCTTGTTGTTTTCATGGGCGCGATTGCCAATTAGGTGGGTGACGGGGGACGTGTCTCCCGACTTTTTCAGAGGGTGGGACAAACTCAATGACATGTTCCCCTCAAAGTTTTTCTTTGGGTTTTGTATTTGGAGAGGCTTCAAAAATAATTCTCGGATCTAGTCAAGTGTATGTGATTCCTACTAGTACTACTCTCACCACACAGTGTGTAATCCTTATTGTGGTATCACTGGTTCTGATGTTTTTATAAAGGGAGTAGACATAGATAGGCTACCCCTATGGATCTTGAAATTTGAAAACTTATTCATTACTACACCACCTGTGATGTAACACTAACGCACGACAAGAGTGCAGTAGGCTTGATAAAAACGAAGTAAACAAAAGATAAACCGTAACCCTAAGCCTAACCTAATGCTAACCTGACACTAACTCGTAAAAAAGGTAACACGTATTCGTAAGCCTGAAGAAAAGTAAACAAAGAAAAAAATAAAGTTGACAAGGTGAGAGTCGAACCAAAAACCACTCCACTGGCATAGTAAGTAGCCGTGACATTATAACACCAAGACGACACATGACCCACGTCATTTGACTGAAACACTGACCCTTTTATTTGAATTGCGTCAGGCCAGGCATATCTGTAGTCACTTTTATAAATTGTAGCGATAGCCTACACAAGTTCTTAGCATTGCAAGTTTTTTTCTAGAGACTGTGAAAGATTGTTGACTGCTTCTTTTTGACATTTTTCCCTGTGTGGTATAGGCTACTGTAAGAAAGGTCAAATGGTCTTGAAACTACGAGAGTTTACGACAGCTGCATGGGTGAGAGACCACCAGAGTACAGACAATGATTTGTTTGGCAGTGGCTACAGGGTTGCCAGTGGACCTTGATATTTGAAAACTAATAAATCCGCCACATGTAACGTGACAATAACATACAATGAGTGTGCAGTAACAGTAGAGTACACTAGGCTTAGTAAAAAGGTAGTCAACCTAACCCCAACCTTTGAACATAACTTTTAATAGGTAGCCTAGTGTCTATTTTACTGCCAAGATGCTGGCGGCAACAGATCGGCTAGAGCTATTGTGCCGCCAGTTGAACATTCGGTCTAGTGGCATGACGCAATACACAGAAAAAGGTTACTTTGTCAGGAAAACACTGTCTTGCTGATGGTGTAATCGTAATGGTTAGATGTTATGGCTGCTATACCAATGGTTGGCAATTCGACTCTCGCCTTGCCAACTTTCATTTTGTTTTTTTCTTTGCTTTTTTCCAGGCTCCGCTTAGGTGTTACCTTTAGGGGTTAGTGTTGTTAGGTTAGGATTAGGGTTAGGTTGGCGTTAGCTTAGTGTTAAGTTTAGGTTAGGGTTAGTGTGTTAGCTTGGTGTTAGGGAAGGGATAGGTTAGCTTAGCATTAGGTTAGGCTAGGGTTGGGTTAGGATTAAGGTTAGCTTAGGGCTACAGTTAGGGTTAAGGTTAGGGTTTGGTTGTAGGTTTTTCTTTTAGTTATATTTACTTCCTTTCTACCAAGCCTTTTGCTGCTGCCATCCTGGCGGCAAAATAGACACTGCCTAAACATAACCTCTAATAAACCTAACCTTTAAAAATCGTAAATGTGAGCAAAAGAGTTTGAAAAGTTTAGAAAAATGCAAAGCAAAAGTGCTCCTATGAAAAGTGCAACCATTACTATGCAAAGGAAATGTGCCAAGGTGAAAGCTGAACCAAAAAGAGCAGTTTCACACACCAGTTATGATCAAGTGTCCGCTACACTACCACGACGGTGTCGCTGAAGTGACAAATTAATGTTTTATTCGAACCACGTCACACACGGTGGACCAATAGCCACTTTCGATTTGTTTCGTGCAGAAATGTACCTGGCTTTGGTGTAAAGTTGGTTGTCACATATTCAGAAACAGACAACATAAAGATGCAAATTTATGATGTTAGAAAGTTACATTAACGTTTGCTGGCAATTCTCTGCAATGTATTTGCCAAAGACAAAAAGTAGCACTATTGTGGAAATTTAAAAAGCCCGATGCACCACAAATGATATGTTTGCAATGGTATGATATGGTAGTCAATTAAAAATGTGTTGAAACTACTTCTTTAAACAAATAGACTGCATTGTTCTCAGCAAATGGTCAGACAGTTCATTTGAAAAGAGATAGATAAACATAGCTTTTGTTTTTCTTATTGTGGAATAAATTAGATATGTTTTTGAACATCATCAGAAAGAACACCTCGTCGGGTCCTCATTCCAGAGGTAGGAAAGCGCCGGGTACTCATTCCACAAACTCCCCGTGTTGCTGGTAAGTTTTGTATTGTACTAACTGTTTGTGTAGTGCTTCTTGTCTTTTATTCTACCACCCATAATTTCAATAATGTATGTTAGTTTAACACATTCGCTGCCGGTGAAAAAATATATCATTGTTGAAAATCATGCATTGGTGCTCTTATCTTTCTGCTACTTGCAACTCTATAACTTGTTAGCAGATTGAGTAATAGAGCTGTTCAAACCTTATAAAGATGTGGGAAGTCTTCTGGTTTTGATTTTGAATAAATAGGACCGTTTTGGATGTTGGGTATATTGTTGGTGATGTCATAGTGGCAGTAGTTTTATACATTTTGGGCTGAGTTCACCGTGCTCTGAGCACCAATGCCAAAACCCAATTTTTGACTCAAGTTTTTGTTGAACTAGGCTATAATACAAGTCTCTAGAGTCCTTGATTGACTTTGTAGCATATTTGCTACAAAAGTTGTATATTGTTAACAAACCCCAATTTTGGTGAAAAAGACTATTTTGGATAAATGATTTTTCAATTAATTTTTTTCCCAACACATTAACAAGAACTGCTACATGGCCAATCAATGGTTCCAAGGCCCGCATTATTCACTAGTTTCCACTAAAGACTTAGTCAAAAACTACTTTGCGCTGGGGCTCAGGGCCTGATGATATTGGCCAAAAACATCTAAACCTACCTGCATCATGATGCCACCCACAGAAAACCCTAAATCCAAAACGTCCCATTTTTTCAACTAAACCAAAAGACCTGCATCTTCAGAGGGCTTGAGCAGGTCTCCAGCTCACTTGATGGCATTTTGGTCAGTTGTTTGCTGAGACATTTCAGTCATTTGTCTCGCAATTGTGCTAAAAATAGCTGTAAGAGTGTTCTGTATTTTGAGACACATTCTGACTGAACAACCTAGATTTTTTGGTCATTTCTGAAACGTTTTGGTCTATGAATGAAAAAAATCAGTTTCACAGTAATCTATTGGTTTCTAAGGTGTGTTGAGGATATCGACTGGCTCCAAAGGTGTTAGGGGCAATAAGTGTTTTTTGCCAATTCTGGTATCTATCAAGTTAACTCTAAGCAAAAGGTTAGCTTAGCAATGATTAAACCATAAGCAAATTTTCAATTATATTTATGAATATATGAATAAAATCAGACTTTGTTGCAAGGTATCTGGATAATCCTTAATCGAAAATACAAAGAGCAAAATTCTTTCAAGAGCAAATACCAATAATGTAAACAAAGGTGATGTTGTGCAGCATAGTTAAACTTTCCCAAGAGGACACTCAAATAAAAAAGAAGTGTAGACTTAGACAAACTGTCAACTTAAGTAAATATGGAGACTCCATGTGGAACATGACCGAATGTAACACTCTTTACCGTAATTTTCAAACCATAAGGCACAGTTAAAACCTTAGCCTTTGATCGACTTTCTAGTGTTTCTGGTTCGAAAGTTATGATCTACAATAAACAAATTAATTAATTAGCAAATTAGTCAAATCTTTTTATTACTTTAAATCATAACTTTTGAACCTGAACCCCAGCAGGTCATCCAAAGTATCAAGACTCAGATTGTAGCCTAGTTTCCAGTAAAAACTTCAGCAAAATACTACCACCTAACAGTTGGCGCCCAGGGCCAGGCAGAGTGGGTCAAGGTGGCCTAAAAGTCCTCCACTTATGATGTCACTCACAAAAAACCTTCACTCCCCAAGCAAAAAAATTTTTTCGAGTGCAGACTGGAAGACTTGCCGCGTCTTTTGACGCTTCGACCAGGTCCGTAACCTGTACACGAGCAGAGATATTCCTGCGCAAAGCCACGTGCATTTAGGCGTTTTTTTGCCAAAAATCCCTGAAACCAGCTGGGTGCCAAAGTGTTAAGCAACTATGTTTTCATTGTTTCTCTTAAGAAAAGAGCAAAGTCCTTCAATTCAGAATTGTTTTATTGCATCATGCAATATCACCATTTTCTGACTTTGTAAATAAATAACTTGTTTCACATATTAAAGCTAAAGAAGTGTACCCATCTTTGTTCTTGCAAAGTGCAATTGGTCAGTTCACTCCATCAAAATGGTGGTGCATGCTGGGCAAGCACACACCAAATAGAAAAAGCCACTCTCACACAACTTACACAGTTTATTGTCAAATGCACTTGTTTATGAAATTGAGACCTGCGAGTTCAGTAGCTATATAGTGCATTTTTGAACTATGCTTTATTATGGACTAACATCAGAAACAGGTTGGGTGCAGAGAAGGCACAAAAATTTGTCGAAAGATAAACAATCAGCAAAATATACCCTAGCAGTGTGAATTATTCCTTTAATTTTGTTTCAAGTTTTCAAACATTTTGATTCTTGCATTTTGTTTGATTAAAAATAAAATTTACAGTTTACTGTACAAATGTGCTCCCCATTTTACACTGACATGCACTTACTAAAAGTGGAAGTGTAGTTTTCTTGCTGTACGTTTTTGTTTTTATTTGTAAGAAACGTTGATAGTTTTTTCATTTGTGTTCAATTGCACCAACCCTGGATCTGATGTAGAAAAACACAAAAATATGAAAAAAGTTGTGTTCATGCATTTGTTTTTGCACTTCCGCAGAACAACAAATCAGAGGACCGCAGCGAGTGCCGGCGCCGCCAAACCCTGGTAATTATGTTGCTAATGAGCCAAATATTGCAACAATCATTTCATATGTGTCGTTAATTTTTCCCTACGATATCTTTATTGAGTGCTTGATTTTGCTTTCCATCCCTCTCCCTCTAATTTCAATGAAATATCTCACTGAAGCAGCTCGTGTTTTTAACACTTTGAGAGCCAGCGTACGATATATTCGTACTTTGATTTCGCCTAAAAAACAGCAGTTTACGGTTGCCTTACCAACGCCATAGATCCTCCGCCGATTGCGCCAGAGAGCTGTTCAAGGGCTTGAACAGATTGACCAGAATTTTGGTTTGGTGGGTGCGGATTTTATGTGAGTGACTTTCATCAGTGAAGTAGTTTTTGGCCCATTTTGGCTCATGTTGCCTGGCCTAGGGCCAAACCGCTTGGCCAAAGTGTTTTGCTGAAGTTTTCATTGGAAACAAGGCTCGAGTCCGAGTCTTTTGAGCCTTTGATCGACTTTCTAGGGGTTCTGGTTCAAAAGTTATGATCTAAATAAACAAACTAATTAATTAGCTAATTAGTCAAACATTTTTACTAACTTAGATCAAACTGAAATCGGAGTACGAATATAACATACCCCGCCTCTCAAAGTCTTGAGGAACTAGGTTTTCATTTTGCTTTTGAAAAAAAAACTGACTCTGAATTGTTTTTCTTGCATCATCCTTGATTCATACAAAATCACCATTTTTGAATTGCAAATAAATTCCTGTTTTGCCTATTGTAGCATTTGAAATTAAGGCTAAAGAAATGTACCTATTGTTGTTTTCACAAAGTGTTATTGGTTAGTTAACTTCGTCAAAGTGGTGGTGCTTGGCAAGCAAGCACACACCAAATAGGAAAAAAGTACTCTCACACAACTTACGTATGTTTCAACATGGTTTCATGTGGTCCAATATCTGAAACAGGTTGAGCACAGAGAAAGCACAAACAAATGCAAAAATATTCGTCTTTTCAAGAGCTAAAGAATGTTATCAGTTGAATTTTCTCAAACAATTTGAATTATTCTAATTTTTTTCAGTCCTCAAAAAGTGTTGTTGCTTTTCATTTTGTTTTATTCACAATAAAAAAAGTACAGTTGACTATACCAATGTGCTGCTTAATATACTTTATAGCAGATCACAACAATATTATAGAATGGTTTTGCTGTGTGTTTATGTTTTTTTTTTTTTGTAAGAAACGATGTGTGTTTTTTGGTTTGGGTTCAATTACATCAACCCTGCTTCTGATGTAGAAAAATACAAATCTAGGAAAGTTGTGTTCATACATTTGGTTTTGTACCTCTGCAGAACGTGGACAAGGACCTCAACGAGTCCCACTTCTGCAAAATCCAGGTACTTGTGTTTCTAATGTACTAAATATTGCAACAAGTGTCAATATTGGTTTGAATGAAATATCTTATTGACAAAGTTTGTGTTTTTTTTGTTAATTATGCGTCATTGAGATGCATGATGGTGGTTCTTTGCTTGACAAGTAGACTTTGAAATGCACCGAAAATATTAACAAGATGCAAGAAAGGTTGGCTGCGAGACTATAAAACGAATTTCAAATTTCGATGGAGGGTTTGTGCCCTCTTTAAATCACTGGGTGGGGTGCCTCTCATTGGTTTTGATGTTGTGCATGACTTCTAATCAGGGTTAAAAAACACGTTTTTTTGAAGAGCTAGGTTTTTATTCTATTTTTCACAAAAAAATGTATGAATTTATATGCATCATGTAACATCACAATTTTCTGAACTGCATATAAACAACTTATTTTACCTATTGTGGCATTTAAAATTGAGGCTAAATAAATGCACCCCATCTTTGGTTGCACAAATTGTTATTAGTCAGTTCATTTCATAAAAGTGATCGCGCTTGGCAAGCAAGCATTCAGCAAACAGTGAAAGCCACTCTCATACTATTTATGCAGTTTCTTATCCATTTCAACATCTATAGAGCGTATGTTTGAACATATGTTTTTATGTGGTCCAATATCTAAAACAGGTTGAGCACAGAGAAACCAGAATGAAATGCAATAATATTCCTCTCTTCAAGAGCTAAAAATATTATCAGTTTTATTCTAATTTTTTTAAGTCTTTAAAAAGTGTTTTTGCTTTTCTTTTTGTTTTATTCACAATAAAAAAAGTACAGTTGTCTATACCAATGTGCTGCTTGATATACTTTATGGCAGATTATAACAAAATTATAGAATGGTTTTCTTGCTGTGTGTTTATGTTTTTTTTTATTTTTTATATGAAACGATGTGTGTTTTTTGGTTTGGGTTCAATTACATCAACCCTGCTTCTGATGTAGAAAAATACAATCTTAGGAAAGTTTGTGTTTGTACATTTGGTTTTGTATCTCTGCAGAACGTGGAAGAAAACCTCAACGAGTCGCAGTTCATCAAAATCGCGGTAATTATATGAGCTACATATTGAAAGAACCGTTAACACTTTGAGAACTGGCGTACGATACATTCGTACTTTGATTTCGGCCTGAAAAAGAGAAGTTTTTCGGTTGCCTTACCAACGCCCTACCTCCTCTCGCTGATTGCGCTAGAGAGCTGTTCAAGGGCTCAAACGGATCGGCCAGTCTAATAGATTGCACTCAAAAAAAAATTTGGGTTGGGGTTGCGGATTTTTTGTGAGTGACGTCATAAGTGAAGTAGTTTCAGGGTCATTTTGGCTCATGCTGCCTGGCCTAGGGCCCATAAGTGTTTCGCTGAAGTTTTCATTGGAAACTAGGCTCAAGTCCGAGTCATTTGAGCCTTTGATCGACTTTCTAGCGTTTCTGGTTCAAAGGTTATGATCTAAAATAAACAAATTAATTAGTAAACTAACTTACATCACAACGTTTGAACCCGAAACTCCAACAGGTCATCCCAAAGTATCAAAAGACTCGGATTGTAGCCTAGTTTCCAGTAAAAACTTCAGCGCAATACTACCACCAAACGATTGGCGCCCATGGCCAGGCAGAGTGGGCGAAGGTGGCCTAAAAGTCCTCCACTTATGACGTCACTCATAAAAAAACCTCATTCTTCAAGCAAAACATTTTTTTTTAACGCAGACTAGAAGATTTGCCGTGTCTTTTGGTGCTTCAAACAGATCCGTGACCCAAATAGGAGCGGAGATACTCCCATGCAAAGCCACGTGTGTTTAGGCTTTTTTTTTCCGAAAATCCCCGAAAGCAGCCGAACGCCAAAGAGTTAACCATGTACCCCTTCAGCATTTCGGCATGAGCATGTGCCCCTGAAATTTCTTATAAGAATGCTGAGTAAAATAACAAAAATCCACTGAAAACTTTCATAGAACTTTCAGATATCTAGTAATATGAAGGTAGACTGTTGTTTTGTCTCAAATTACTGTAAATGGAACATTTAAAATGAACCTCTTACCTAGCGGTTTGAGCCTATGTCCAGATGAATTGGGCCAAAAAGGCCTAAAATAACTCCACTTATGGCATCACTCACAAAAAAAACTGAAACCAAAAATGTTTTTTCATTGCAGAAGCGAAGCTTTGCCAAATCTTTTGAGGGTTTGAACAGCTCTCTAGCGCTATCGTCCAGGGAGATATTCCCGTGCAAACTGCTGGATTTTAACTTTAGCCTAACGGAAGCCAAGGTGTTGAGGAACTATGTTTCCAATCTGATTTTTAGAAAAAAAAGCAAGCCGACCTTATTGATTTTCTTGCATCATCCTTAACTCATGCAAAATCACCATTTTCTGAATTGCAAATGAATTACTTTTTTTGCCTGTTGTGGCATTTCAAATTGAGGTCAAAGAAATCTACCCATCTTTGATTTCACAAAGTGTTATTGGTTAGTTCACTCCATCAAAGCGGTGGTGCTTGATGAGCAAGGACACACAAAATAGGTAAAATCTACTCTCACACAACCTACATAGTTTATTATCAAGTTTATTAACATGTCCTGCGAGTTCAGCAGCTATAAGGTGCATTTTTGAACTATGCTTTGTTATGGACTAATGTCAGGGAGAGGTTTTGTGCAGAGAAGGCACAAAAATTTGTCTAAAGATACCGGTTTTGCAGAGCTCAATAAGATAGTCAATAAAATTTACTCTAGCAGTTTGAATTATTCTACTAATTTTGTTTCAAGTTTTCAAACCTTGTGTTGCTTTGCATTTTGTTTGATTCAAAATCAAATTTCAGTTTTCTATACAAATGTGCTGCCTATTTTACATTGCCATAGACTTAATAAAAGTAAAAGAGTAGTTTTCTTGCTGTACGTTTTTGTTTTTTATTTGTAAGAAACGATAGTTCTTTCATTTGTGTTCAATTGCACCAACCCTGGATCTGATGTAGAAAAACACAAAAATTTGAAAGAAGTTGTGTTCATGCATTTGTTTTTGTACTTATGCAGAAGAACAAATCAGAGGACCGCAGCGAGTGCCGGCGCCGCCAAACCCCGGTAATTATGTTGCTAATGAGCCAAATATTGCAACAATCATTTCATATGTGTTGTTGTTAATTTTTCCCTACGATATTTTTTTTGTGTGCTTGATTTTGCTTTCCATCCCTCTCCCTCTAATTTCAATGAAATATCTCACTGAAGCAGCTCGTGTTTTTAACACTTGAGAGCCAGCGTACGATATATTCGTACTTTGATTTCGCCTAAAAAACAGCAGTTTACGGTTGCCTTACCAACGCCATAGATCCTCCGCCGATTGCGCCAGAGAGCTGTTCAAGGGCTTAAACAGATTGACCAGAATTTTGGTTTGGTGGTTGCGGATTTTATGTGAGTGACTTTCATCAGTGAAGTAGTTTTTGGGCCATTTTGGCTCATGTTGCCTGGCCTAGGGCCAAAGTGTTTTGCTGAAGTTTTCATTGGAAACAAGGCTCGAGTCCGAGTCTTTTGAGCCTTTGATCGACTTTCTAAGGGTTCTGGTTCAAAAGTTATGATCTAAATAAACAAACTAAAATTAGTCAAACATTTTTACTAACTTAGATCAAACTGAAATCGGAGTACGAATATAACGTACCCCGCCTCTCAAAGTCTTGAGGAACTAGGTTTTCATTTTGCTTTTGAAAAAAAAAATCTGACTCTGAATTGTTTTTCTTGCATCATCCTTGATTCATACAAAATCACCATTTTTGAATTGCAAATAAATTCCTGTTTTGCCTATTGTAGCATTTGAAATTAAGGCTAAAGAAATGTACCTATTG
>Ga0210059_1010998_pt1 | contig 13898 bp, 9 predicted proteins | sample Ectturendosymbi2_FD_188042 | JGI IMG/M metagenome (GOLD analysis project Ga0210059, IMG submission 188042) | Ecteinascidia turbinata endosymbiont from Florida, USA - Sample 2 (SPAdes) (version 2) | ecosystem: Host-associated > Tunicates > Ascidians > Unclassified | place: Key West, Florida... | reverse complement strand
CCATTAAGAAATTTTTGGATCTCTGTGCTTCAGTATAATCCCAACACTACTCGAAAACTGCGTTTGCAGGGATTGCCTCTCCGAGTCGTTGAGAATGTTTGTCTCTGGTGATAGCAGCTTTGTGGGCTAGGGTCTAGTCGTTTTCATCATTTCATATGAAAGCTTTTGCTTGCGAGCGTCCCTGACGCGAAATCGAATTCCTAGCAAAATAAGCTGCGATCCGATTCGACTCTGTTACCCTTGTGGTGTCTTGATATCATTACGGAATTGAGACGTTAACACAAAAAATGTGCTCCTCGGTATAATCAAAACGGGGACAGTTGAAATAAGTACCGTTTCTCGATTAGTATCGAGAGCTGTTGATGAACTGAACTTGAAACAGCTCATGCACTACGTTTAAAGATATATTCAAAGAAAAGAGGCTTGAATGTGTGAAACAAAAGCTTCAGCTCTTTAGCAGATGCAGCATTAAACGCGTTATCAAACGTGATAATTTGAAACTAGGATCAAAGACATTTCCCAAAACACAAATTCTAAAATAAATGTTAATATCAAACAGTATTCCGCAAACGTCATCACGTTTGTAACTTTTTTAAAACTGCACAAGCTTCCTTCAGGGTTGGGGCTGCTGCGGCAAACAAACTCAAAATTTACCATCTATCACACATACCTGAACCACTTGGACAAGGACCAATATCAAAGTAACAACAAGGTTGGCCAGTTTAAACACACCGGTCCTCGAACGCCAGCGCGCATATGCCACTTCGAATCGAGTGTGAAGTTCCTGTAGCAGCATTTTCTGATCGACCTCAGCCGGGTTTTTTATCTGAAGATGCAAAGCAGTTTGCCAGAGATGGCATGAAATGAAATCAATTAGAATCGAACACAGCAATCTGTGACAAAATACGCGTCTAATCCGAGTTCCGGCAAATTGCAGTTTTGCTCAAAAAAAAAAAACAAACAATTTTTTAGAACGAGACACGTATACAAGGAGCCTAATAAAAACGCAATGAAAAGGGTGTGATGCAGAACTTTTCCCATGCCAAATAAACGGAATGAAATGGCAAAAACTTTGCATAACTACGAACACAGTTGCTGGGAATTAATCTGCTTGATCTTTGAAAGGTTACATTGGAAGAGAATTGATATTAAAACGTCGTTGTGGCGAGATGGAATATGGCTTCAATTTTGCAGAAATTGAAAGAAGCCGTTTTTTATTTAGAATGTATGCACAAACCCACTCGCCAGCAAGCTAAACATGTGGCCTTACCTTAACTTCTCTTTGTAGAAAAGGTGGAGCTTTCTTCTTGTTGTTCGAAGCTGTGTCAGCAGCAGGTGCTGTACCTTTCGCATCCACTCCATTTTCATTTAAAACTTTTAAAAATTTCGCCTCAGCTTTCGATGTGGAAGGCAACTGGAAAGGATCTGTACCTAAATTAACCGTGAAATATACGGAGAAAAAGCAAGTGCAGCTTCAAGTAAATATATTCTTTGAAGAAAGGAATCAGGGAAACAGAAACAAAACTGCGTTATAAGTTTATGTTGCTACGGATTAATGCAATCAACACAGAGTAAAGTTAATATTTTGTCGCAAGCCTGAATGAACGAACCAATTTTAGGGCATGGTAGGAGATGTTTTCAATTTGCAATAAGAATTCGACAGCCTAATGCTGAAAACTTCCACAACTTTCAATTCTGCTCCGGTGCACACAGTAGCATATCAAGAAAAACTACTGTCCATAGGATGCTTGTCCAATATGCTTCCAAGCTGTTTTTTTCGGTCATTTGGCGATTATTGATAAAATTTCTTTTGATATGACGGAAAAAATTAAGTTAATTCGGCCTTAATGCCTTTTTCCAGTCACAAAAAATACCCGAAAACGAAAAAATGACAGACACTCTGAAGCTATTTCGGCCAGATGACCGAAATGTCACATAAAAAAAAACAACTTCCAAGTACCTGTTGCGGGTATAACTTCTTTAGGAGTTTCATTGACGTTTGGTAAAAGTGGTGCTGGAAAAAATGAAACAACATCAGTGGTTGGCAGCTTATGGCAATTCGAGCACTAGACGTTGACAAGCCCGTACTCAACTTACCTTGTTCATCATGCTCCATATTGCAGTGTTTCACTCAGTCTCTGTAATTCTGAGATGTTTTGTAACTTCTTATTTTACCAGTGTAACGTTGAAAAATACAACAGGGTGTGCTTTCCACCTTTACAAATAGAGCAAGGCTTTCTGCTTCACACGTTTTCTGCTTCACACGTAAGTATCCTATCGCACTTTTCCCAGGCGTGTCTGATGCACGGATATGAACCATGCGGTAGAAATGAAATATTCTCACATAGAATGACTCCGTGCAGTCTGAAACCGAAGCAAGACATACACTGACACAACTTCACATTTCATCTGTTTAATACAGCTGCATTTCTTCAAACATCTCCAGAACATGGGAGGAAACAACGGGAATCATAACAGGAAGGGCTTATGGGTAGTATAGGGTTGTATACGAATCCCAGCTGCAGTGAAACATATGGACCTGATCGGCTTTGAAACCAAGTTCGCCAACCAGCTGCAACAGCGAAGTAATGCCATTGAGCATAACGTCAATATTGTCTGCAACACTTGGTCGCAGCAAACTTTAGAGTATACAGAATTAAATTTGATCTGCCAAGATCAATAAAATTGTAACAGTTTAAGACGTAAGCACATACAAAATTGCCGAGGTCAGTTTAACTAATAAACATGTCAAAGTCTTCATCAAATTTACAACTGAAACCATACAAAAAGTGAAAAAGTGCGTGAATGACATTTCTCGGAAAAAGATCAGAAATGCTTTCGCAAAGACACATTAAACAGCCAAACAAATGTTTTTGACGACCAGACACTGCATTAAATGCGTGGCTGTGGATATAGCGTTGTTCAAACCAGGAAAAGGGAACGTAATTTGCATCAGTAAGCATTACACTCAGATCTTTTGCTACGGTTTGAGAACTGAATGAATTTAGTTGTTCTGCATCAACAAGTATGCAGTGAGCACTGCGTAAGCGCACAAACATTCCAGCTGCCGTACATAAAGCAGCGGTTCTCAACTGGGGGTTCCCGGGCCCCTGGGATTCAAAACAAGACTGGTGACGACCAAACTTTCCTAATCTCAGCCAGTCACATCATTCGACCAAAACACTCGTCATTTTCACCCATGACCTTCATGACATTCCAGAGGATGATGATATGATTGCTTTTGAATAAATTGTTTGTTATCGGGTTTCTGAATAAAAAACATGTTAATTATAAGTAAATGTAGACAGTTTTTCGTAATTACTATTTATTTAGAAATCTCTTAATTTTTACTTTGTAACTTCATTTTTTAATATATCAAAATAAGACATCCCCGGAAAATAAGCCCTAGTGTAAATTTCGCAGTGAAAATTAATATAATCCCTGTCTTACTATAGGGGAAACACGATGTAATAAAGCACAAATAATCGTAACTGAAAAAAATAAAATTATTGCAAGAAAATTGTTAGCAGTTTGGATTTTCACAGATAATTTGATTGATTCATCTTTGCGCGGAAATATTTGTTTTTTACAAAATACAGTTCTTCCTTTGTTTCCGGTTCATGGCAACGCTCCTCCGTCTTCATCCATTAGCAAGAGACAAGAACGCAATTGGGGCCTGCCAGGCTGTCATGACACACCCACTTTTTCAATAAAATTTAAATTCCTTGAAACCCAACGATTCCGAACCCACAACTTCTCCACTGTGCAGCTGCCACCGACACGATTTTAAAATACTCCTTATCAGAATAGCGTCATTGACAAAGTGAAAGTAGTTTTCAGTTTCTTTAAAAAAATATTTCTCATTTGTCTACAAACGTTTTTCCTGTATGATGTATGAGCCCCCTGATGCAAGCCTTATTGAACCGAAAGTGACAACCGATTACACATTCTTAAAACTAGTTATCTGCGTAGCGACGGTTGTAGAACTAGAGGACTGATATCCATGCAGAGGAAAAACTTTTTTTCAGAAAAAGCCCAAGCAAGGCTGTTTTTGTTTAAACATTCATTGTATCTTATACAATTAACTGTTTTGTTCTTCGGGCAAAACAACTTTTACCACCAGCTGTAACAACACAACAGAAACAAATTTGAAAATGATCACCTAACAAACTTCTGCAGCTGAATATATCTCACTATTAAAAATTTCCGCAGTGAGTAGTTTAAAGCAGGGGTACAATTAATGTCTGGAACGCAGAATACGAAGCTGTGCGATAAATATTTTCATGACTTCGTCTTTAAAAATTTCCTGACTGCAAATAAGGGAAAAAATTGTGCTCAAGTAGGTTCTTCATTTACTGTTATTTATTTGTTTTAACTGAATTTCAAGAGCTGGATCAAACAGCAATACAAGAAAACAAAGCGCTAACTTCTACGAAAAACAAGGGGAAGAGATGCACATTTTCGCGAGTGTATGAACAAACACGCTCAATCGTTCAGAGCAGGATTGAAGAAATGTTTCAGCATCACGACCGAATTTGGACAATGTCAAAAACTTGTCAGTCCAAGACCAAGCCGCGCCCTCGGCACCAGTGGGTGCAAGGGTGAGCTTCACTCGAGGCGGTGCCATTGGCTTGGCACACCGCAATATTGACTATAAACGAAGCTGCGAACACCGCGGCGCAGAGCAAGCGGAGATGGGCGACAGCAGACCACGCGCCACACTTCAAAAGTTAAATGCGAGTGCAATAAAGTATAGTAAAATTTCCTTTAGCTGGTATGCACGTAAGACACAAACAACGCGAATTGGTGGATTTTTAAATTACTGCGAAGTGTGCATGAGGGCAAAACCAAGTTGTAATAAAGAGGGTTGATTGTATTTGAGTGCCAACGACCACAAATGAATATTCACGGGATTTCGAGTAAGCTGGAGTCATTGTACTGCAGTTGCGAAATTTAACCATAGAAGTGACGCTGTTCGCCGCATTTAATACTTCATTGCATGATGTATTTCTGCTGAGTTGGTAAAACGACGGGAAAGGCTGTAGCATTTTGCTCGACTGCAATGTGATGTTTCTGCTGAACTTTGCCTGGAACACAGGCAGTCGTCCTGTTTCCATCAGCTGGAGGCGCGATGACAACATAATGTTAGTTGAAACGGCAAAGTTTACGTGGTCGGACGTACCATGTCACGACTAGAGATGGTACGGGCCAGCACTTTTGCAGCCCGGCCCGCCCGGAGGTAACAAGAAACCGCCCGGCCCGAACTGTTTATGCTAAACCACAAATTATTTTCCGGACCGGCCCGTAATATAACGTAACCTCAAAAGCAAAGTAACAAGGCAGTGGCTACAGAACCATCGATGTATCTTTAAATTTGAAACCTTATTCAACCATCTCCTATAACTTGACAGTAACGCACAAGGAGAATGCAGTAGGCTTTGCAGAAACATAGTAAACACAAAAGGTAAACCTTAGCATTGTAATGCTAAGATAAGCTAACCCAAAGCTAAGTTAACCCTAACCTAAAGGTAATGCTAAGCTAACACTAAGGTAATGCTAAGCTAACACTAAGGTAATGCTAAGCTAACCTGACACTAACCTAACGCTAACCCATAAAGGAAAAGTTTGGAAAGTTTTGAAAAAAGTAAAGAAAAACTGGCCCACAAATTGAAACGTGCAAGCATTCACTTGCGAAAACGTAAGGTACCAAGTCAAGAGGTGAAACCTCGACAATTGGCATGGCAGACTTGGAACCTATCCGTTAGGCTACCAGATCAATGCCAGTTGAGTGACAAAGTGACCACTTTATTCGAACCGCGTCATGCGAGGCGGTATGATCGAATAAGTTTTGAAATAATAAGATCCATAGGTGTTTCCGTAGACACTTCCAAGTAACAACACTTAAGTTTTCAGTTCATTGTCCTTTATACACTAAAACCATGTAGTCTTAAGGCAGTGGCTATACGTCGGCCATGGGACCTTCATTTTTAAAAAATTTTTCGTTCACCGACTGTAACGTGTCACACGACAAGTGTGCAGTAGGCTGCACTACAATCGCAAGTAGTAACATACTAAACCCTACATCAAAATCTTAAAACTCTAACCTAAACTTAGCCTCTAATAAACTAGGGGTTCCCAAACTGGGATACATGTACCCTAAGGGTTACCTTTCCTATTTGAAGGGGTACATTTAAGGTTAGCAATTGAAGGGAAAAATATGTTTACATATAGGCTATGTCATTTCGAAATATTTATGCATTCGTCTGTGAATAGTATTTTCAAAATCATGCTTATTGGTAAATATATATTTGTTATTTTCCTCAACCTTTTGGTCATAAGCAATTTTAGGGGTACATGCTCATCGATCGAAATGCTGAATGGGTACATACATGGCCAGAGAAAGTTTGGGAAAACCTGTCCTAAGCCTAAACCTGAGTAACAGCGACAGACTATAAATGAAAGTATTTGTTGCTTTGATTGATTCTTAACATGGTTCACTGATTTGTGTGGAAACAAGTGAAACGGAATATGAGCAGAACGGTGAAAGAGAAAGAACAGCAGCAAACAATTTCATTGTTAGATTTTGAAACTTTGCAAAAAACAAAAATTTCGCCTCATTGGCGAGCAGACCGCAGCTGCCCGGAATGACGTCACCGCTAAGAAAATTGCTAGCGGACTGTTTCAAAACCTTGAGCGGACGGCCCGTGCCATCTCTAGTCACGACCTTGCTTGGCTTATCAAGTCAACACGGCACTTTGAGCTGACTTGGAATGTTAAGTAAAGCACATCAGCTGACTTGGAATGTTAAGTAAAGCACATCAAATGCAAAGTCATAGTTGTAAAACATACATGATGAACATACGCGTCACCATTTTTAGTCTTTACCTTCAACTCGTTGCCCCTGCACTTGATGCCAGTCGTTCCTAAGAAGACGGCGCTAGTCACTGTAATCAACATCAATTTTCGCAGCTAGCGGCTACTGCTTCGTTTGTAACTCGTGGAAATAACAAATACAGGAATGCATATCTTTTAGTTTTGTACTTAGCTGTTTGCTCTGACTTTACAAAAAATAGCCATGGAACTTATTTCTAGACTAACATAGAATTTATCAGTCACGTTACACGGCCACGCAGAATTGCTGTAAAAATGTGCGCCAGATTCTATTTAACTTACTGGTTGCGCCACTGTGATATACGACCGTACATTACAACAAAAACATGTTGAAAATCACCAGGACTTCAAATAAGTTTTTGGTCGACACACATTGTACCGGTATCAAGCGAGCTAGCCACGTCTATTCACAGCCACTGCATGGCACGAAGCATTTACGGTTTGGTAAAAATACCGTTGTCCAGCTATTTTCGCCGATCGCCCTTGGTTGAAATAATTAGGTAGAAATAGGTTGATGTCGAACATTCGCAGATCGCTTGTATCAGCTGCCTGTTGCGAATAACTTAACTTTCGTAAGTTCCACAACTTAACAGTTACGCAATGCCAAAAGAGAGCAACAGCTTTCAGTCATAACTTCTGAAAAAAAAGTTCGATAGCTTGTCAACATTCGAATCAGAACGGCTTGGCTTCACACGTGCTGATACTTTTCTTGTTTTTTCATATTACAGATGTCCAGCTGTTTAACTGCAGGATTTTGAGATTTGTGACATAATCCTATGTAAGTTGGAATAAAACTACGCTTTCAATTCTTCGTTTCATTATTATGCACAAACTTGATTAAAAAAATCAGCTCAAGTTTTGTTTACCAACAGACAAAAGCGTTAAAATGGTTATGGACAGCGCAAAAATTTTGAACAATTGAGTTCTTTATTGGTGTCAACAACATATATTTTTCTGTGTTATTCTTTTTTTGTGTGTGCAACGGTTTGACATTTACAAACGTTTCAGTAATTACCATAATAAGCGCAACGAAATTACCTCAGTGATTTTTCTATCAATATATTCGTCAGTGCTGTGTAAACCATTGCAAACCGAGGTTATTGTCGTTTGTTGCTGGCTTTCTGCAAACAACTTGCAACGAACCACAGTAGTCGACGTGATACTTTTAAGTACAGAAAGCAATTCCCATTAATCAGGTTGTATTTGCGCCAACTTGTAACTGAGGAGACGTGAAACACGAGTTTATAGTGGAAACAACAAGTTGGCACATTACCAGGATGTAGAAGGCGTCTCTTTTTGAGCGACTCATAAAGGTATAATCACAATCGAGAAATCGTTTCAAATAATATCATGTTTCCAGAAGAAAACGAAAAGAAAAGAATAGCCATTGAAACAAACAAGTGTTTAAATTGCAACTCTACACCACCAACGCTAGACACACAATAATTGAAATAATCTGTGGCTGTTCTTGCAAAGAAATACAGATTGAAAAGAATTCAGATTTGTATGATGAACAAAACCCGACTACAGAAATGTTAATAAACCTCCGAGATATCAAAAGACGCACACGCCACAGCGAACTTTGTTTTATTTCTCGAAGTGCAGCAAAGTTAAACGAGAACATTCCGACCAAGAGCAACATGGAAGAAAAGGATCCGAGATCAAGTTCGAACTTGAAAGTAAACCGTTCAACATTTACAAAAACTTGAATCAACGTCATTTTTCCAGTTCCGATTTTTTCCGTTCTCCTTTCCCAGTTAGATCCGCGATATGTTCGTTGAAATCTTTGATTTGACCTTTGGCGGAGTCGGCAATCGTCATGTACTCCAAACGCATCTTGCCATGGAAGTAGGGTCTAAAATCTGCATCGTACAAATAAAAAGCTTGGTGGGGAGAGTTTTTTTTTTTTTCAGTTACAGTGATAACTATTTCTTCATTTAAATCTGTGCAATAAATTCTACGAAATAAATGCAGCTTTTTTAACGAGCCAAAGACAATGTCGCGCAAACAAATTCAACAACCATATATACTCGCATGTAAGCCGATCTCGCGTTTAAGCCGACCCTTGAAAAACTGCCCCAAAATGAGGAATTTTGCAAAAACTCTTATATAAGCCGACCCCCGAAAATACCATGGTGTGTTGTTTGGGCTAATAACAAAAGAGCATCAATAGACGTGATTATGTTGCATTTCATTTGAGGTACAGTTAAAATCAATATTAAAATTGAGTTATAGTTTGTCGGAATTAACTTTATTTCGTGCAGTTTCAATTTTTATGGCTGTATGCATGACTGAATGGTAATGTCGGTGATATTGTGTGATCTGAGAAGTGCCATCATGTCAATTCGTTTGTGTGAGAGCAGATTTATGCGCGTATAAGCCGGTCCTCTAATTTGATTTAAAAAAATTTGAGTTTTGAAGTCGGCTTATATGCGAGTATATACGGTATGTCATGTTTACGCGATGTGAAGCGTCTGATGTTGTACAACTGTGTGGATCAAATCAGAGAAAAACAAGGTCTTAGCCTGCCGTCGTTCGTACCATCTTTCGCAGCTTTGAATTTTGCCCGGAAAGGTAAGAACTCTTCCAACAGCTTCGTTGCAGCAGTAACCGCGCAAAATCCCGTGAAAAGCCATTTAAAGACGACTTCAGGAAGCGCCACAGTTTTGACAAGAATGATCTGTGTATAATCAAGATTTTATTCGAACTGATTTAAAACTACTGAATTAAGTTTCTTAGTTGCATTTGTAGCTAAAAATACCTGGATCACTTGCAAGATAATCAGGAAAACTGTTAAGAAAACGAACTTTCCTTTCAAAAACTTGACTTTACGCAAACGTTGATTGAAATTTCTCACGACTTTTGCTAAGGCTGCTGCAAGTATTTCAGATGTACTCTTTCCCGACGGCTGCAATGAACAAACAATCAAAAGTCAGCATTTTTTGCCAGTAGACATGTCTTGCCGTGTGCGCAGAATCGTCATGATTTTTTCAAATATGCGCAACTGATGTGACTTCGTAACAAAATAACAGTGCACAGCTTCACCTTCTTTGCTTTCACGAAACAAGTTTCTTTGTGCAATGAACCAGAGGACGGTGGGTCTCCGTGGAACGCAAGATTCACGTTTCCCGCTTCCGTCATTTTCAGAAGTTTAATAAGACGCCACTGGATGCTTACATGATTACGTCACTAGAATAAAGCTGTCACCTAGAGTAAACCAGAAATTATAACGCTAACGGGATCAAGCACAAGCAATATAGAAATTTTCTGCTTGAATTGGTTACATTCCTTACTTTTAAAAGTGAACAAACACACCTTCATAATTCCCACAGCCTGCAATGGTTCGTGCACGTTTTACTTTGCACAAGCACATCATACAACAAATCCTGCGCACCGAACAATGATAAGCTAGTTAGGCTTGTTTTTTCTCTTGACCGCTTCCACTCATAAGGTTAGTGCAGCACTCTCTTGTGTTTCTTTCTATAAATTCACAAGCCCTAAAAACAAGACGCTTTTTCACCGTTCACCATCTTGGTAACTTATACGTTGAGTTACAAATACCAGAAATGTCTTTAAATCAACATCACTTCAAGCCATCGGTGACGTTACACTAACCATTGCATAGGTTATCTAGCACGTCCCAGGCATATAATGATGCCAGCAGACAAACGCGTGTACAACACAACTTTTTCTCGTGACTAACAGCTATTTCGGATAGGCACGACTTCCTGATCATCAAGCAATCATCTTCGCCTACCACCACGAAGTGGCAACACGAGGCGTGCCCAACCGGGTCCTGTTCCTCAGAATCGCGACATGAACTTCTGACACAGGCATCATTCCTTGCATTGGATACATCGAAAACCGTTCTCGTTTTGTCTCAAAGAAACCTGAGCTGAGACAAAACGCCAGAAGCGTGCGACTACAGCCGATACTGAGCGACCGCTTTGCGATTGTTGAGCTGTTTCGCGCAAGAACCGCTCCTGCCTCGACACGCTTCAGCAACAGCTCAGTGGAAAACGTGAAGGGGGCGTTCGAACGAAGAGAGCAACATAGTAGCACTTTTTTGCGCCTATTGACATGCAGAGACATCATTCAATGGATTCAATACAAAAAAGGTTGTCAAAAAGTTTGAAAAGAACCAATGAAATAAGCAAATCACTGCCATGGGCCATGGTATTTTAATGATCATTTTGTTTACATAAACTGCAGAACACGTTGAAGTATTTGATACCTGGCTTATTTTAACTCATTTAAGGCGGAACAACGTGCCTTTAAAAACGCACGATGAAAAAAGAAGCAAACGATTTCTACAGCAGTACGAAAAAAATCATAGCAAATATTTGCAAAAAGAACGGCACGGTCCACCACCCAGTACCCTAAATTTTACGAATCAACTGAGGACATTGCATAGGAAGTACAGCAAGTGTTTAAAGTGGAATCAGCCAACTAGAAATCGGTATAATTTGCAAGAACTGTCGTAAAAGCTATGATTTAGTGATAGCACGCATATTGAGATATTGTATGCGTCACAGTGAGTGTTCTAAAAAATCAAAGTTACCAGATACTGGTTTGTTTCCGCACACCTTATAATTTCATATGTCCACATCTCAACGTTTGAAAAAATTAACTCGATTGATAATCGGCCAACCGCGATACAAGCGTATGTAACTCTGTCATGTAGGTGCAAGCAATTCTAGCAAAACAGCATTGCAATTTTCAAGGCAATTAATTGCACTGCTGGCTTAGTTTTCTGCGCGCGAGCAACGCTGACAGCAGATGCTTCGCGCTCTTTTCGATAAATCATGTTTGGCAAAACGTTTTCTTCAGCATCAGTCGCTTCGAGTAATTTGAGGTTTGCTGCCCGCCGTAACCTAAAGACACGGGCACTGTTTCCTGAGACCGGAATCCAAGAGCAAACAATGACACTGATAAACTCGAAAACAAAAAGCTCAAGTCTCACAACCCACAGATTGACAGTAAGCCAGCCTTCCAACCAAGCCACAGTTGCTACAAGGCATGCTCCAATGCTGTGGCAAACTAAAAGCATGTGAAAAATTGGCACTTCCGCATATTTTCCCAAGCCAAATCTGGAGCAGTTATTATCAAAAAGGTAGCATGTGCAGGAAGCCATGCGCACTTTTGTTTTTTAGCATCCAGGTGATACATAAAAGCTAAACAATTTTTTTTCGGGTAATACGCAGCACGGCAGCCACTCGTGCAATAATAATAATGATGCATTCTGATGTTCCCAGCAGAGCAAAGCACGTAAAACATCCGACAGCTCCGCAGAATAAAACGCCGCAGGCGCTGCAGACGCATGCAACCAAATGTTTTTGCCGCAGCAACAGCACTCAGTCCACTTTCTTGCACCTGCCAGGTGCAGCAGCTTCCATACCCAAAGCGCAATGCCCGTAAACGCAGTAAGAACCCGGATGTCGTAAACTGAACACAAACTGCAGAAATTCTGCCCGATACGATCAATGCAACAGCTGATTTATACATAACTTCACTGATGCACGATATTACTTGCACGGCATGCCTACGTCAACGGACACGTAAATCAAACAATGTTTTCAATTTCGTCGCTGTAACTTACCGCAACACAAGATCAACAGTGGTTATTTATTTGCATAATATATTTCATGCCACAATTTCACCAGTGGAAATATTTACTGCAACAATAATTCAAACTGTCAGTGTCTGCCACACTCAACACAAAAAAGTCATTTATACTAACTCCTTCCTCGCCCGTTCGTAAGCAAACAAGAATTTTTAAATTGGTTAACAAACAAAGTATTAGTAAATACTACCACAAATCTTAAAGGCGATGCTCATCCCAGCTACCAACGTTTGATTTGCTCTTCAGCGTCACCTTCCTAAACACAGTGATCCTACCTGACATTGGAGCGAGATAATTTTCGTCGCTGACGTGCTAATATTGCAATGAAACTAATTTTCCACCAGTGTTGCCACTCTGTCATGAAGAAAAACACCAGAATTTACCTTGAAAAAAAAAAACCCAGTCGTACAAAATGTTTAAAAAAAGTCAAATCCAAACTTGAAATGTACGCTACCGTTACTTGCACATAAAACTTAAAGTAATATGCATTATTTGCGTCATATTTTTAACAAGTTCAAGTCTATTTTTAAACATACTGACAATTTACGTAGGCTAGCAGCAAATCAAATGTATGAAGCAACACAAAAAAGCTAGTTACATCTTTTCTAAAAAATGTTTAGTGTTTTCTTTTACTTTCACTTAAATGCGCAAATTGATACATGCACATGAGATGATACGTCCAAGGTCTTACAGTTTTCTTTTCACCCTAACCATTGCGTTCACTGCAATATTTCACTACTAACTTAACATTCATACCTATCACAATGCACCTGTAAAACATTAACATGAGCAGATACTCAACCACAGCGTCTTCAAAACCAAACAAAGCATTCTAAAATCATTCACAAGCAGCCCTTGACATATCAGCGATAGACTAGAGTGCTAACATATGCCTAGTCAGTGCTTAATCTGTAAACCATTATATTTCAAACAATTTGGTCAAGCTTAATTAGTCCTACTCCTGTACTGGATACTGACTCTGTACGTTACGCCTGTTAAACTACTATATTCTTGAATAGAAAATAAAGTAATACAACATACATTTCTAAAATTTGACCACAGTAAAAAAAAACAGATTTTCAATAAAAACCCCAGATAAAACAGAAAAACCCCAAGATATAGTGAAAAAAAAACAACAGTGGCAACACTGCTTTCCACACCACTAAACTATGAACTAAACATACCACACTGATTTCCAGACTTGGCAGATCAAGTTTTGGAAGCATGACCATAGTCCTACTTTGCACAGCACACAAACACGTTGATCACACATGCATAGCAAGGAATCCATGCCACAAATGTGCACTAGTCCAACCTGCTATTTGTTTAACAAATATGGCCTTTTCAGAAGGCTCAAAACTATTCCCAACCAACATTGTGACAC
>Ga0210059_1010997_pt1 | contig 13898 bp, 11 predicted proteins | sample Ectturendosymbi2_FD_188042 | JGI IMG/M metagenome (GOLD analysis project Ga0210059, IMG submission 188042) | Ecteinascidia turbinata endosymbiont from Florida, USA - Sample 2 (SPAdes) (version 2) | ecosystem: Host-associated > Tunicates > Ascidians > Unclassified | place: Key West, Florida... | reverse complement strand
TGCTAATTGTGCGATCTACTCGCTTGTTGCTGGATTCGCGCTAATGGTCTACGGATATCGCATTATTATGCTAAGATGCTGTTGACTTATCACGCCTGTAATTCGCGGCAAAACTTCCCCCTTTACCTGACAATTGTGTGCTGGCGCCACGGGCGTTGCTGAAATTCTTTTCGAGCAGCCTGTTCGCCTATTGCGAGACTACCACAGGTTTCACTACCGTGGGTCACGCAACTATTTTTTGCATATCACCCGGCAATGGCCGTCGACTGGACACTCCCTGCGCAGAGCCGATTGCGGACACAATCAGCAAAATCACGGCGCAAACAATAGGAGACTGCAGCGTTTAAATCGGCCTACCTGACGATTGATAAGACGCAGCAAGTAGGAGTCACCTTGAATTTTTGTGGGTTTCACCCTGCTGTGGGCTGCAGTAACGTTTTCCGTTCGCAGCGCAAAACGCGGGCGACACCCGGGAAGCGCCACTCTGCTCGGCCAGTCCGTGGTGGGTTGTTTTCCATCGGATTGCGAGCCACGACGCGGGTTATGTAGCAGTAGCCTCCTGCACAGGGAACAAGGGTCCCGTCTACTCGCTTAAGGACAAGGTTCTCCTTGCGCGCTTGTCCTTGTGATAATTAAGTTTTGTCCAACCGGTGTCATGAAACTTCGAGTAATCTCGCTGCATAAACAAACAAGAAGAAAAACTCAGGGAAAAAACAGCACAGAAATTAGCTCCTCAACAGGCTGCAGAGGTTTGCCAAGTGCTAGAATCCAACAAAGACCCCTATAAGAATGCGGTGCGCTTGTACAAAATGTATCGCAAGGCAAACAGCTTTCAAACCGTGTCTTAGACACTCCAAAATTGGATGATAAACCACAGGATTGTACCCAACCGCACTCAGTAACCACGAGTGTCGATAACGCAGCGCTCTCCACCTTACAGTCACGTCCAGCAAAGCTAGAGCATCATTTATGCCGCGAGCAGTCATCGGCTATCGCCGGAACCTCACGAAAGGCACCGGTTGCTTCCCTAATTGACCTTTGTATGCTAGACCAACCGCAGGTTCCCTTAAGGTTCGACGAGCGACGTATTCTCTCAGGAGAGACCTCAATGTCGGGAACTTCGGGCCTGTCCCACCTTAGTCCGGTGCAGGCCGATGCGACAGTGGCCACCACACACTCGAGGGGTCAACCTAAGCCTCAGGACGGTATTGCCCCTCATTCTGCCTCGGGGGACATTCAAGGTCTAGCACAACCAAGCGCCACAGCTGCAAGTGACAGGCACTCTGGAGGATTGCGTAATTCGAACCTCTCTGACGGTTATTCTACTGACGTGACCACGTACGCGCCTTTGCCCTCCTTTCTAAAACCAGCACGAAAATCTAGGATATCAACACACAGCGAGCGACGACACGGGTTGCCGAGCCTGAAATATCGCAGTTCGTCGGGCTCGAGCTCGATAAGTTCAATCAGCTCCATGGGGAGTGAGGACGATAAGAAAGCATGCATAGAACGTCGAGATAAAGACAAACAGCAACGATGAACCACAATTAAAGCAAGGCGTCAGTCGTCAGACAAGGCCGCTGTGGCAGTTCCCTTCTAAAGAAGAGGAACAGCACACGTTTAGGACAACTCCGCGAGAGCACTGGTGAATTTGGCCGGAGTGCCCAAGGCACGCCCAAGTTAACAATTAAGAAACTTAGACCCGCCCGTTTTCGTTCGACTTCACGCTCAGTTTTGTTATCAGACGAAAGTGTATTCACTCATGATTTTATTAATACAACGTTAAGCACTGCGACATTTATCTTTTAATACAAACAACAAGAGCATGGCGTATTGATATACACATAGAGAATTATTACAAGTAACAGGGGTTAGCGCAAGTTTTATTCTTTCATGGAGGAGAGAGAAGCCCAAATTGTCAGTGACATCATAGCCACTAAACCGTGAATCTCTTTTAGGTAATCTAGTCCCTTGGTATGCCCACTTGGACTAAGCCAGCTTGATATGCCCACTGCTGGATGTTCTGCCTAAGTCAGTTTGGTATGCCCACTACTGGTTTAGGTGTTAAGCTTGGTATGCCCACTGCTCAACTGACTGAACCTAGCAAGGACACAGGTATATATAAATTTTCTCGCGTATTTTCATTGGTCGAAAATCGGACGTCATACGAAGTGACGTTTCGTCGGAGTCCGTAATAGGGACCTCCGTATTCGGGTCTTGCTGTTCGCCGGAATTCGAGGGAGTTTTTCCCGTGGCTCGTAATAGCAGTATTTTACCCGTGGGAATATTGTGTATTAACTTTTTGTCCGTTCAAATCGAAAATGTTACTTATTGTTTTAAGTCGGGTTTGGTGTAAATGATTTCTACACTATTTTGGCTTACTCTCCTCCTAGGTGTGACTCGCGATTACGTGTGGAGTATGAGTACAGAATAATTCGAATAAATATACAACATCCTTGTAATCCAAGTGTTTCTAAATCCGGTGTCCTTCTTCGTTCTTCTTGAGTTCAGATCGTTAGATAATATAACTGTATGCATTCTAATTCTTTCTATTTGACTTTGTTATTCAAGGAGGTTATCGGTGAGCTTCCAAGTGGCGTTATGAACTTGCTTTTGAAGTCTTTCTTTATTTGTATTTCAAAGCCACAAGACGTTTCATGTTGAGGAGCCAAGACGAACTCAACATTCCTTTCCACTCTGTTAAATTGAAGACGTCGAGTGTCTTTTTAGAAGGGTTGAATATATGAAGTAGATGAAAATCAGAAGTTTTTCATCGATGAGGACAGTGTATATGGCCTCTTTCTAGAGCGTATTCCTCTAATGGAAACAATTTGTAAGCAATGCGGAAGGTTTTCAATCCGTGCATAACTCTAGTTCCCACCCCACTACACCCCTGCTTGCAGGTCTGGTGCTGTAATCAGTTGTCACCTTTAGAATAGCCTACAGCTAATCTAACGCGCTTCATTTTTAACCTACCTGACATGTAGATTACGTTTTACGGTTAAGTTTGCTGTTTTGGAGTTTACGCTGTCACTGAGCGCTCTAACTTAACTTGTAATTAACTATATTGTATGTTCGTTGTAGCGTAATTTTAAGGAAAATTAAAATTTTCGCTTAACTCCAGTAACAGCATGAGCTACACTCATTCATAAAAGCTTGTAGGGAAAAATAGTATGATCTGCAGCTTATTCGACTTTTGTCCACAGTCTGCTCAGTCCCGTCGCCACGTATGAAACACTATAAATCAGTGGAGTATTTGTCAATTATTAGAATGTCAAGCTGCCCCGCACAAACGCAAAGTCCCCCTGTTGAAAACTTGATGAGCAGTATTGCCATTCTATATTGCGTTGCAACTAATATTATCGTGTTGTTACTGTACTGATAAGAGTCTAGATGCTTGCATTTGCGCTCGTTTCAAAGTAAATTGTGAAGTTATACCTTTGAGCAGTTTAGCAAATTTTAAGTTTATGATGAGTCGTCATACGGAGTTGCGCAAGGCCCCACGTAAATTCGTCAGTGATTCGCAGTGCTTGGTTACTAACATAATGTCTGATTTTATATATTACACCAGTGGTTCTCAAACTTTTTGCATTGCGACGCCTTTAGAGAAGCTTTCTGGACTTGCCTCGCACCAGCATCAAGATGTTAACAAAGACATACATTATCAAAGTTTTTTTATGTGTACTTGATGAAAGCACGAAACCTGATATTTTGTTTGATTTTTACATTTGTTCAAATAAAACTAAAGCACTGAGAACTTACAGATACGTTTGTTATATCTTCCTTGCCCAAAGACAGCATGAGTTGTATGTTGCCAGTTGATTTATTCCTCTTCTGTTGACGAGGGTGAGAAAGTGCAAGACTCCGCCGACTCTTGCAAAGAGGCTGTTGACCAAACTAATGATCGTCCACATGCAAGGGAAGGGTTACGCCGTTGGACTCGGCATAGGCGAGCACCCGCTCGATTGACATATGAATCATTGTACTGTTGCAGTTATTTTGGCAATTGTTGTAGTGAGGGTGGATGTTATATGTTGCCAGTTGATTTATTTCTCTTCTGTTATCGAACGGACGTACTGAAGTTCGTGTGACATTGTTAGGACTTTTCGGAGCCCCGCAGTCATTCGGCGACTTCATAGTGATTCGGCACCCAGGCAATTGTGCCTCTTGCCCCTCGTCGTTACGTCCCTGATTACTGCACGCAGGGACGCGCCTCAACAAATCATGGTGCGCAGCTGTAACCAGAGGCATACGAGAGCCTTGGCCTTCATGCCGGGCAAAATTTTCAATTCGCCCGAATTTTTGCGCCACTTTGAGGAAAAACGAGTAGGAGAATTTTGCAGGGCGGTGGTTCTGTTTCAGAAAGTTCCCAAAAATATCGGGAAGTTTTTCCTGAATTTTTAAAATCTTGTCAGACTCTCCCCCCACTTCGTACGCCTATAGCGTTGACGCAGAAACTTTGGCAAAATACTAGCTATCTACAGCTTAGTGGATTGAATAATTGGTTTTACGTGGTCATAACAATTTATGCTCAACACTTGAATATGTGCAGTCCAAAATTGGTGGAATGATGGCGCCTTTTGCCCCCACCTGGCGACGCGTCAGGCAACAGTTAGTGATGGCTGTGTGGTTTTGAACCTTTTGTTGCAATTGAAAATCCGTAGACAACTCATGCAGGCCATAAAAAGAAAAATTTGGCATGGTTAGTGAAATCTGCAACAGACAGAAAAATGCTTAGTTTGGTGGTGTTAGATGCCGCTTGCATCATTTAAATTTGAGCAAAAAAGGAATCTTCTGGTGAATCTTTGACTTTTTTACCGGTGACGGTGGTGTTGGCGAAGGTTCGTGGTGTTAAATTGGTGATAGGCTGATTCTCCTCTGTGTTCTGGCCTGACTGGATAGAAGCAGATCCATCGCTAGATCAACAGCATTGGGGGTGGCTTTGAGCTTCTTATGGCACTTCGTAATAGTATACAGTGAATTGAAAAATGACTTCATGGGGAGACTAGAGCTTGACTTTGGTGGTATTGGTTGTGAATTTGGGAGGCTCAATCCGCTTGTTTCCACTTCTGTTGAAAAGGGTCACAACTTTTTTTAGTAACCTGGTCTAGCGGGATTGATGTTTTTTTCTTCACATCAGCAATCCAATGTCGAAAAATGTGAAACGGTATTTAAAGACTTGATTGAAAATCTACCTTTATAAGTGGCGTTAAATGTATTTTAGGGCAAAATGCTTTAAGGCCCAGTGTAAATCCATCACGCGATTATAGGATCGTTTTTTTTTGCGATAGTCAACAAAGCTACCTAAAATAATGTCCTCTCAAATGCCTTTCATTCACATGTTGTTTTTGGATTGTCGCTTCAGTAATAAATAAATCTTTCATGTACATGTAAATGCACAAGTTTATCTTGGAAACATGATCGTCATTTACCATTTTATTTGAGTTCTATCGTGGGACATGAGCTGTCACTTTCAAGTCTAAGAAGAACCGTTCTGCTTCTAACCAGGTCGGGAATGCGTTGCAGACACTGTTCTTCACTGATTTCGCTAGAGATAGCCAAACCCGTTTCAAACGTTTTCTGAATTAATAATATAAAGCACTTTCAAACTGTGTTTATTCCCTGAAAAATAGCATAGTTCGACCAACAAAAATAGCCACTTTTTGACCAACAAACGATACCCTCTTTTGTGTGACACACAACGATTGTCGCAGACAACCATTGGTATTAAGCAAGTGAAGACATTTTGGCCCCCCAAATTTGACTGCCCCCTCAAACGCCTGGTCTGGATCCGCCACTGTTCACTTATCAATAACTGTTGTGAAACTCACTTTCACGTATTACGTATGGCTTTAAGTTCATTCATGAGGCATAACACTAATGAATTGCTTTGATTTTTCTACTGCACTTAGAATATAAAATGGGACTCAACAAAATGCTTAACTAAAGGCACGTCTCACGACTTACTGAAGTCGAAAATCGAATGAGTCATTGAGTTTAGAGTGAGCAAGCTTGGAGTTACTTGAACGAAATGCAAATAGAACTAAGACGTGCTTGATACGGTTTAATTCTTGTTATCAGTTAACGTTTTTTAAGTAACTCGATATCTGCCGACTTTTCTTTTTGTTATTGCGTTTATTCTCTTTTAAGTCAGTTATCAAGAATTGTACCAAGTAATGGCGATTCACATAAAAGTAGTATGTACCAAAATATCCAAACTTGCACCATGGAAGTGCAGTAGTGCCAGAATTCGTACTACCACTCATGGGCGGCCGCAGGGAGGGCAAAACGGGCATTTTCCCTCCCCTGGAAATGGAAACTAAACACCAAGATTCTCAAGAAACATGACGTTAGTAGCTCAATTCCGATCAATTGGTTAAATTTTTGCAATGCCACTGTATTTTCCTGTATGACGCTCACACTGCACAACAGCTAGGTTCAATGTTCTGATGTCATGCAGTGGTGAGCTTGCAGTTCGCTCGTGTCCACTCCTTTACGTGGCCAAACTTGGGAGCGAATTTTTCTGGTGTTGGTGTTTATTTCGTAACAATCTCATTGCAGCAAATCTTCAAAGGTTCGCTTCAAGTTACGATTAAAGACGTTTTACCGCATGTTGCTTTTGAACACTGGTGCCACGCTTAGTGATTTTCAGACAGGCCTAACGATCTAGTGATGTTCAATGCAATATAGTGATTTTTTGCAAAGTATGTCTTTGAAGAAGATAGGTTGTCTTTTTTCTAACTTTTCAGCCGTTTTCAATCTGTAAACAACAAATTACGTGAATGGTTGTTTGGAGATTTGCACCAACAGGACGTAAAAGTGTTTCTAATCGTTTTCTCTTTCGCATCGTTTATCATCACTGCAATATTGACCATGACGACATTTTCAATTCGCTTGCAGCAGAAGAAATACTTATATAAATGTCAGACTGATTGGTCTAAAACACTCCGTGTGTGGTGTCGTTTTCAGCTCTTAAAAAAGTTTGATGATTGTTGGTATGACCACTGGCGTGCAGAGGGGGGGAGGAGCGAACGGGGCGACGGCTATGGGCATCCAAGGCAAGGGGGCATCCAAAAAGTGAAATTACAAAAATTTAAATGCTGTAGCTAGATGATTTTTTCTATTGTAAGTCAACTAATACATGCTGCATGGATTTAATTTTTCGAAACTTGTTTTGTTGTCAACACTAATTCTTACGTATTCAAATGCCAGTAATTCTCAGTTTCTTCATTACCAGGGACCTACACTCTAAGTGTGCGGCGCACACCCAATCAAATTGATAGTGACGCGGCTTGTTCCAGATCGTGCGATGAAGGGAAAGTCACAAAAAGGATTGAAAGACAATCAGGGTTGAGAAAAACCCATTAAAAAAAAACAAACAACCCACCAGTTTTTTTAATCCGATTTTTTTTAAAACAGGTTTTTGTTCTTTTTTAAGAAATAACACAGAAACCCAGTTTTGAATTGTTTTTGGTGCATCATGCAATATCATAAATTTAAGCATTACACAAAAATAACTTCTTTACCTATTATGGCATTCAAATTTGATGGTGAAGAAATGTATCCCATCTTTGTTTTCGCAAAGTGTCTTTGGTCAATTAGATCCAAAGTGGTAAGGCTTGAAAAGAAAGCGCAGAGCAAAGAAAGAAAAGCCACTCCCACACAAACTGCAGTTTCACGTCAAGTTTATGTACATGCCCTGCTAGTTCAGCATGTATATAGTGCATTTTTTCAACATATGGTCTATTGTGGTCCAACATCAGGAACAGCTTTAATGCAGAGAGCGCAGAAATTATGATTAAAATATACCGATTTTACAGAGCTGAAGAAGATAACCAGTAGAACTTACTGAAATTGTTCGAATTATTCTCCTATTTTTTTCAAGTTCTTCTAATTTCGTTGCTGTTCGTTTTGTTTCATTAAAAAATGCACAATTAACTGCACAAGTATGCTGCTTATCATATTTTTTACTTCATAGTACATTCTTCAAAGGAAACGTAGAGTGGGATTTTTGGTGGGTTTGATTGTTGTTTTTCATGTGGGCGTTTTAAAAAAACTGGTGTTTTTTGGTTGGGTCCAATTACATCAACACTGAAGATAATTATGGAAGTTTACTTTAATAACTGAGCCACATTTCAAAACTGTCCTAACACCTGCCCTATTTGATTTTATGATGCATCGCTAGTTTCCCGTTTCGTTTTTTGTGCTAACACAGTTGCACACCTGTGTTTGCAATATGTGCTTCGTTTCGAGTTTCGTCATTAATTGGCATTTCAGCTGGAATGGTCATAACGGCTCACACAAGCCCGTATATTTTCTCCCCTTAGTAATTGTACGTACAACACCCACATAATAAAAACGTAAATTTTCTTGCGTACTTCATGCGCATTCTCAATTCTTGTGTAGTTTAGCAAGTTTCAAACTGTCAACCCTGGGATGTCCACCATCCCAACCGCATACCTTCTGATCGACTGCTATTCTACCAGACATTCGCGCAGCCTTGTATTTTTGCAGTTGCGAACTGCGCTGACGTAGCACTGAGTGTGCTCCACTCCTTGTTTTAACGCGCTATCGGATATTTTTGCAGTCATGAACTGCTTTATCTTACGAGACCGCTGATAAGTTCATTGCAGTGACACATTGTAGCTTACAGCAACGGGTAAAGAGAATGCGTGTAGAATAATATGCACAGGGACGCCGTCGAATAGAGGCATGGCGGGGGATTTCCCCCAGACCCGGAACAAGGGAGGGCGAAGCCCTCCTGCAAAACTTATCGCCCCCCTGGAAAAATGTGTTGCATGTCAAAACTAGTGGACATAGTTTTAAAAAATGTGGGCCCCTCACAGAAAACTCTTCGCCACTCCTGTGTCCCAAGCTGGTTATGCGCCTGTTTACCCCTCTGCCCTTTCAAAAGAGGGGCAACGGCGGCGGAGGTGCCTTTTCATCATAGGTGTAGGAGCAGGCAAATATTCGGGGTGCGAAGGATGTTGCTCGGACTTCCCCAAACTTGCCGAAAAGTTCTTTGTGCAACTTTTGCCTCTAAATTTTCTCCCACAAAAATCATAAAGACCTCTTTTTGGTGTAACCTGCAAAAAAGGTGTTCATGTGTTTTTATGCAAACCTTGGGCGCCATTTTTTGAAGTCAAACAACATTGGGCGATATTTTTACACGGATTTTCAGGGCTTTTGCCCAGATTTTCAGCTAAGCACAACTTTTGGGGGGAGCTTGCAACCCCTGCAGTCTGCACCCCCACCTCCAACACTACTGCTTTTCATTACAGTATCATAGGTTATTTCATGGTTTATCAAGATCGACTTGAAACAAATTTATTGCAGTTATTCCGACACTCAGAAAATTCTAAATGATTTTTTAACATTTCTGTTATTATTTTTGAGGTCAACATCGTTGCTGAATAGAAACAAACATAATTGGTAACAATTTTTTTATAAGTTTTCATTGCCCTTAACTGTTTCATTGCTCACCCTTCCCAACAGAACCGTCGCCAGAAAGTTTTCAATAAGGGGGCTTTCGTCTGTTCTGGGGGCTTGACATTCTGAAATTTTGTAAAAATTCCATCGATTTACAGTACTTCATAATTAACTTTGATTGGTCTTGGAGCTTTGTTCGGAGGGACTAAGCCCTCAAAAGACCCCCGAGGCGACGGGACTGCATCGATACCGCTGCTCCGGCATCCCTGAATAGCAGGTTTTGTCGACAAACTTCGCCAAAACGTTGGTTTGCAAACGTGAATATGACACCATATTGTGACGTCACAAACAGCGTATATCCATTAACAATGACCACCATACGCCACTGTCCAATATTAGAATTTGGTAGGGGGGCATTCAATCAAGCAGTCGCCCCGGGCATCACCAGACCTCTGCAAGCCACTGGGTATGACATTTCCCAGCCTTCAGCATGATCTATTTCAACAACTTGCAAATGATGCAAAGGTTTTTGGGTGATAAAGTAAATAAGTGAATCATTTCAAGCAAAACTGCAAACCTTGACAAAAAATTTTAAATCTAGTGAATTTGTTTCATATCTAGTGAATTTTTTTATGAATCGAGTGTTTTTTGTAGTGAAGCCTGTGGAAGCACTGCTGTTGAACGCAGACATCGCGGCAGGTAATGCAGCAAGACAGTGACTGGCTGCAGGGTTGCCAGATGCTTGACAGAAAATATGGCAAATGTTTGTCTAATTCAGTGGTTCTTAACCGGGGGGGCCGTCAAGAAATTTCTAGGGGGACGGCGAACCCTACATGCTCTACAACATACAAAATTTTTGAACGGGAATGTGTCCCCTTTAAAGATCACGCCAGTGCTAATTTTACGGCGCTCTATGTTGTTTGGTTTAGTTCCGGCAGAGATTTAAGTATCTTGAAATTTTGCAGGCCGAATTCGAGTCTGCATGCTAACATTCAGGAGTGCAACTAGGGGCACTGTTTAGTCGACATGCCAAGCCCCTTTAACAATAACATCTGTGCCCTTGTCGCATTTGAAAGAGCTCCACGCAGCGTGTGATGCCGCTTTGGCTTTCTGTAATTCGACGAGCTTTCTGCAATATTGCCTTGCACCTGCATGGTACTAATTTTCTACAGTACTCCCGCCGTGTTCTTCTGTGACGCGACAATGTAAATTTATGACGATTCAACTGCACTTGAGCCACACTATTGTTGAATGTGAGAAAAAGTTTTTAAATGCGTCTTGGCAGCTGCAGACCACCATACGACGTCGACTTCTCGGCCAAAGAAAGAGTAACTTTGCTTTCTGGCCATCAAATGGCGATACTCAGCTGTTTAATCTCGGGACCGTGTCTTTTACTCACGTTAAAGCGGCGCGGAATAAATGTTTAAATCTAAAAACTAAAATAACATTTCTCTTGAAATATCCGGTTTGTGCGATTAAGCGTGCTATTTTTTCACGTTTGAATGGTTTAACCCAGTGGTTGCCTAAGTGAGATAAATTACCCCCGGGGCTAATATGCAACTTTTTGGGGGTACCGCGGAACCAAAATGTTGTTCTGTATTATGAGCGATCACTGCGAAATATTAAATATAGTAGGACATAATCGCTACCTTGATAAGGGTAACGGTTCGAACGTGTTTGGGAATCACTGGTTTAACCGATAATCGGAGTAATCTGTATTCACTCTGCGAAGTAGTGTGCGGTTGCAAAGCTATGCAGAGTTAACAAAAAAACAAAGAAGTTTCAAAGGTTCGCACAAGTCAAGAACAAGCAACCGCAACACAGTAAGCATGCGGGCTATAGTGGGAAGATGCATATCTGTGACTACCGGTAAATCTTATACAATGTCGCTTAAAAGAAAGCGCTTTTCATCTAATGTTGCAAAATAATGTTGCACCAAATATTGACCAAAATTGTCAAACAATCAGTGGCCTATAATTTTGAGTGCAGGGCTCTGTACAACCTTCCGTGGCGAGCTAGTGTTAGTAGTCATCAGGTTCAATGCAACATTCCTATCTTGAGGCCTTATTGTGAAAAATTATGTACCACTTTCTTGAACGGTACAGAAATTCTAACAACGTGTGGTTTCGTGCTTTGATGCAGTCAGATTGTTTATATTCGTCCTTATTGTTTGAACACTGCAACCGCATTTTACTTTGTGACTGAGTCCTCGGACGTTGCAGTGTTTGTTTGGGGGTGTGTGCATGTCACAATACTTCCGTACTTTACCTGGCCTTGACCAGGGTTGGACTCAGTGTCCTACTCTGGAAGTAGTGTTGTACCAAGTGTTACGGGTTAGTGAAGAATAGTGTTAGGAAAGTGTCTGTAACCCCGTTGTTCTAACTCCAAACTCGCTATGAATTGTTCTGTTGTGTCTGTTTTTACCAATCTGCATTGTGCAGAATGTGTGTGCTTGTACTCTACGCACTTAGCAGTTTTTTTGCTAAGGGAAATGTTAGGTATCCGGTATGGACCTGAGGGTCCCGATTTCTCTGATTCTAGGTACTTGATTTTCAATTCTAGGGACCCAAATCGGGTCGCTAAAACACCTTAACAAAACCCTGGACTTGATGTTTGTTACAAAACCTTAAAATTAAACAAATTCGTGATGGAGAAAAGGTTAAGAACCACTGGTCTAGTAGGACGGTAACCTGGCTGGGGAATTGCCACCTAGGCTGGCAGCAGAAAGGCCGACATGCAGGAAAACAGACTAGGAACCTTGTTGGCATTAGAGCAAAGTTACAGGGAGACATGTAGATGGAAGTAGGCCAGAAAAGGCAGTTAGGTAGGACTATATTTTGGCAATATTTTTGTCAATATTGATTTTTCATTACAATATGGCAATTTTGCGGCAATATTGATTTCATAGTTTTATGCAGTTCATATTTTTTCCATGCTTTTAAATTTTTTAAGTTTGACAATTAAGACAAGGTCTGTTTCATAAGAATCAAAATGCGTGCTCAGTATAGGCAAAATATACTCTGTTTATTTAGACCAGTGGTTCTCAAAATGGACGGAATCGCCCCCTTGGGGGCGATTTTGAGAGGCAATGGGGCGAAAAAAACTAACTAAGGGGGTAATGCGGGGACATAACAACACAAAGGGGTGAAAATGCTCAACCACTTATCGATCACTGAGTTATCTTCAGTAGCCTCTAGCAATTTATTCATTAAATTTTCACTCTGGATCGCCTATGTGCCCGGCTACAGTGTGGATTATATTCACAAGAATTGTAATATTAGCTTCATAATACAGTGGTTTAGTTCAGTTATTTAATTATTTCTTTAAGTAAAATTAGTTAAGTTTCCTACCTTGTGTTTGCGTTATCAGGCTTGGGAGGCGAAAACAACGTGTCGAGAGTGAAAATCAGTGTTGGAATTGAAAAGTTTGAGAAACACTGGTTTGGATCATAGACCCTGATTCTTCGCTGCAAAATCATTCCTTATGATTCGTAGTTACAAACTTACACTAATATTTCAGGCCTAGTTGAAAACCGGAAGCAATATATTTTAGTTTTGATCGTTATTTACAGAATCATTACTTTAAATCAATGCACACAAACACAAGCACAGCGAGACCTGAAACACAGTAACAGCAGTGAACAGGTAAATTTCAAAATAAATTCACAGTTTATGACTGGTTGTTAATCAAATGAAACATTACAACAATTCCTCAAGCAGTAAATCATATTCAGACATATTATCTGAGCTGTACTTTCTGAAGTTTTGGCATTAATTTGATAAATTGTGTTAATATTGATGGTCGCAATTGGTCTTTCAAAAATGGCAAATTTTTGGCATTAAAAAATATTGCCAAAAAAATTGGCAAATTTTTTGGAAAACAGTGATTTTTGGCAATATTTGCCAAATTTGGCATCATCTGGCAACCCTGAATGGCTGGTGTTAGCGGCAAGCCATGTATTTTTATGTTGTGTGAAAACAAGCGCAAGTGAATATGTGGCCATAGGCGTCCACAAGGAGGGAAAAACGGGCGTTTGCCTCTTTAGAAATTTGGTCTAAGAACCAGAAACGTTTAGAAAAGTTGACGACAGCAATTCAATTTTGATTAATTAGTTTAATTCTTGCAATAGCAGTATATTTGCCTGTATGATACACTGTACAAGAGGTAGGTTCGCTGTTCTGGTGTCATGAAGTAGTGAGCTTGCAGTTCATTCATGTCCGCTACTTCGCCTGCAGACGCAGGTTGCAAAGCTTATGAGCGAATCGTTTCGATCCTTACTCTTTATTGCGTAACAATAACATGGCAACAAATCTTCAAAGGTTTACTTCAAGTTACGGTCGTTGCTAATGTAACGGCGCGCAGCGACCAAATGCTTTAACCTTTGTCTAACCGCCTCAAGCTGTGCATCCGGTGTTCAATATTTAACACGTGCAACTCTCTACGCTCAAAGAGTGTGATTCACTCTTTGA
>Ga0210059_1010996_pt1 | contig 13898 bp, 8 predicted proteins | sample Ectturendosymbi2_FD_188042 | JGI IMG/M metagenome (GOLD analysis project Ga0210059, IMG submission 188042) | Ecteinascidia turbinata endosymbiont from Florida, USA - Sample 2 (SPAdes) (version 2) | ecosystem: Host-associated > Tunicates > Ascidians > Unclassified | place: Key West, Florida... | reverse complement strand
GAAAAGAAGGATTAGCAAATGGCCGTTCACGGATGAACCTGAAGTTAGATTTAGGTTTTGAATTTTTGTTAAGGTTGGACCTACCATACGTCCCCGGTATGGCCGGGACTGTCCCAGTTTAAATGTCTGTCCCGGTGTCCCGTCCCGGTTAGCAAAATGTCCGGGGCGGCACTTTTGGGTTAGGGGGCAGCACGTTTCGACTCGCCCCGGGGAGGCACTTCCCACGTCGGGGCCCTGGTGACATCAATTGTTTTTGGAACGACTTGCAAACGCAATACTGTACAGCACGCTAGCTACCATAGTGCCATTTTGCAATATATTTACATTTTGCAATAGAATTAAAAATAAGGAACAGATATACAATTTTTCGGAAAGCTCAAAGAGCCGTTCATGATATTTGATTTAGCTGCAAATACAAATCTTAAAAACAGATGCAAATATCACGTTTTCTTCAAATATTTCAAAATTCAATATTTCATGCTTTTGTGACACACACTAACAAATTAAATGTTTGATCCTGTTACTTGTTCAGACCAGGATATCTAGAACTTACAGACTTCACGCCCTTACTACATGTTTATACATAAGTCAACCAACAGTGCACAAAACTTGAAGTTGATGTTTCCAGCGTAAACAAATAGCGTACTTTATTAGCAAACCAGGATATCTAAGCAAAATTTTGAGACTAAACTGTCTTAATCCTAGTGTTAGAATGATTTTGCGAAAATCAATATTTAGTTATTTTCTACATAATCAAAACAAAGGATTTGACATTTGAACTGACCCCGTGCAATCAACGGCAGTCAATTGATAACTGAAGTTACCCAGTTTAAAAACCATTCACTCAATCAATGTGTAACGCTTCTGCTAATTGTCTATTATAAAACACAGTCTTCAAAGTAGCTTGCATAAAAAATTCTGCCCACCCTGGAACAGATTCTGCAAAACATTTCTCTCAACACCCTCGAGTTCAAGAAATCAAACAACTTTTTTTCACGGCAAATTTCACAGGTGCAACACAGCATGAAATACAAGAACGGTTGTTGCGGCAAAAATACATCGTGGGCGAGTTGACGAACAGTTCGATTGGAACATTGCTCTTTCACAGCAAGTCAAGCGCTTACTACGCCATTTCTTATAGTTGTTCAGGGGAAATTGCAGTGAATAGAACGAAGTTTTTGGGAATGTCAGACATTGCCATTGAAACAATGGAGATTTTCCTCGAGTCCTTTAATTGGCTTTCAGGAAACATGAAACCAGAACTGCCTCGAAATGTCCTTCTATAGATGAGCATCTTACTGTAATGAACAAGCCCTAATCACTAACATTCATGGTGCAATAAGCTGTTCACAAGTGTATGCAACGGTTCATGCACTGCATCACAAGTCCACGAATGTGGATTGCATGCGCTAATCTTCAGACGATTGATTTAGATGCTTTTTCTCTAATGAGCGTCTTTTATGAGCATTATGCCAATTAACATAAACTCAAGCTCGCAACGCATTCAGAACAAAACTCAAGTAGTTTTGAAAATTAAGCGGAAAGCTCCACGCGCAAAGAAAGCGATGATGAGCTTCTATTAAAACTCGTAAAGATAAGCGTCGATTTTGTTGTGCGTCATCTCAATGACTACAGCTGTAAAAAAGTAATTAAATAAATGCAAAAAAATCCACTTTCGATAAAATCTTCTCCGAAACCAGTTGCGGTCTCGTGCAAACAAAAATTATAGTGTCAACCTTTGTTTCCAAAATTCACTTGCTTGCATTGTAACATCTTGTCGCAGGTGTATTTATTGAAGTAGCAGAAGATGTATAATTGTTTGAAATACAATTGTTTTTTAATTTAAACATTTGTAAAACGACTTTAATTTAAAGAGTACATCTTTCCCACATGTTGTTTTTGTCGTGAGGCCTTGAGTTGGCAAACACAACTATGACTTTTTGCTACCAGCTTGAACCACAAGCAAACTGTGTGGAATGTTTATGATCCGCACTTGCAAACAAGGAATGGATTAAGACGAGCTTTTCAGAGTTAAGCTGGGCTCAGCGTTCAGTGAAGCAAACGACCTCAAAGTCACCGCTTCTACCTTCGCGGTTTCATGCCAAAGCAGTTCCAATATTAAAGAAACGCTTCACTTGGTAAGCACGAAAGATCTTGCCCTTGCACGTAAGCAATCAATTCATGTATTCAACGCACTTGACTTAAAGGTTCTATTTGAATAAGAGCTGATGATGCCTACATCGTAGGCGAAATTAATACTCTGTAAGATCTAAAGTGTCTGATTCTTTGCTGAGAAAGAATTGCTTTCCATAGACAGCACTTGACTTAAACCAATGTTGTGGTGCATTTATTTACAGGACCTGCCTTTTGCTACTTCCGTGCTCGGGCACCATTCAAACATCGTTGCAGAGCTAACAGGTCAAGAAATGTTTTCAGAGCGACTTTGTGCCCATCCCTGGTAAACCCATGCATGTATGATTTACGGGACTTGTGGCTATGAATTGGTAAAACATGAGGTAAATGCTGAACATTTATGACAGGCTAATACAAGTAAATGAAGAATTTTAATTAATTTCCTGCATTGCCGCACTTAGTATTTCAAAAAACAATCGCCTATTTAACCTGGTGGTCATATTAGTGTACGTAGTATTTTGAAAAACAAGTTATTTTGCTTGAGTAGTAAATGCATATTACTGCAAAATAATTACCATCATTTGGGGAAGTTGGTAGTCGGATGACAAAATTGGAGAAATGCTATCGATAATGGGACAAATAACAGCGTGGAGTGGATTTTGAAAAACTATGGATGAACATGAGAGACAAGTATGACAAAGCTATAGAGTTCACCAATCACAAAGATGTTGCAACAGATTAGGATTACACTTTCCTCATTTTTTGAAAAACGCTTGGAAATTGATGCGATCATCTCATTCCAGTTGCATTTTTTGTTTTTGTTTGGGAAATTGTTACAGAACTATTGATCTCCTTGATGCAACCAAGTTAACGCAAACAGAGTAATTAAATTGTAACACGAATATCTGTGAAGATAAATTATTTTGAAACTTCAGAAGAGGTATTTTTAGAACAACAACTGTCAGAACAGGGGTGCAAGAAATACGACACTGGGTTTACTGAAATAATGGGGTCTGCAACTGTTTCGGTTGTATGATCGTACAAAGAGACCGCTGTAGTGAAAAGCTAGAAAATCACTGAACTAAACCCGCCACAATCGTCTCTCTGCGATCCAAACCCTATTCAGGAATCCTTAAATGGCATGTGAGTCAGGAAAAGAAGGGTGTAATGTAACCCTAAATTTGATTGCGCTTTTCTGGGACAAGGGACGGATTAAGGTTGCGTGGGGTCTCTGACTGAAACTTAGAAAGAGGCCCTTTCTTTATATATATTTGTGTAGATATTGTCGTTAATAGGGCAAAAACACTAAATTAACGAACTTAAGTACTTGTATTATTGAAACAAATAAAGCTTGAGCAAAACGTGAATCATTAACCAATATCGAAATCACAATACGAACGAAACTCATGGACGTAGCAAACAATATTATGTATGCATGAATGAAATCAAAAGCCTTCATTTTGGTGTGGTGTTTGTTTACGTTATAACGTTGCAGTGGTGTTTGCTTACATTATAACGTTGCGAGCTTTTTTAGAAGCAAAGACGCTCATCAAATCACTGAAGGTCAGTGACCAGTGTCGTGCAAATGTCTGAAGATGCCCGGGAGGAATGCGTGATTGCATGCTCCCTACCAAATTCTAGTATTGAGCAGTGGCGCATGATGGTCATTGTTACTGGATATACGCTGTTATGTAACGTCATAATTGCGTTTGCCAGCCAAAATTTTGGCGAATTTTTGACGCAATCCGCGTATTTATTCTTCACGCACTTTCCTTACTCGTTGTTGTACAATGTGTCACTGTAATGAATATAAATTATTATCAGCGCTTCAAGTTAGGTAACTGAAAATAAACACAGCAGTCAACGCTGCCACGGACCAGTTCATACAGTAACTGCGCGTTAACGTGGGAGTAGAACACAGCAGAACCGTCGCCAGAAAGTTTTCAATAGGGGACGTTTGACATTCTGAAATTTGATAAAAGCTACACCAATTTATAGTGCTTCATAAATCAGTTTGAGGGGCTTGGAGCTTTGTTTGGGAGGCTAGGCCTCAAAGGCCCCCATGTTGCCATGGACAGATAAATGCGAAGTGCGATGTTAACGTTTGGGAAGCTAATACATGAAAACTTTAGGAATGCAAGTGTGATTAAATCCACGAACGCGACCACCCCGGCCCCATATACGCGACCAATTGAGTGCCGTACAGTGGGCGGTCGTGCTAGCGGGGTTCCACTATGTATATGCATCCAAATGACATTTTTGGGTAAATAAGATTTTCTTCAAAAAAATTTCAGAAAAACCAGCTTACCATATCAGATTGCAGACCAAACTAACACTAACGTTAAAACTAGCCTAACCAAAATTTAGCTTAACCTTACTAAGCATAATAGCCCAGTTTGATATGTCCTAAATTGATATGGTAAAATTAATAATTGTACTATTTCATTTTTCTGTTCACAATCAATGAAAAACCAGTAAGACTATTAGTAAGAACAAGAGCATGCATTCACGTATCGATAACTGTTGTGAAACTCAGTTCCGCTTATTATGTGTGGTTCTACGTTCATTCATAAGACATACCACTACTGAATTTTTTTATTTTTCTACTAACTTTGAATATAAAATGGCATTCAACAAAATTCTTAACCAAAAGCACATCTTGCAACGTACTAAAATCGAATGAATCACTGAATTTAGCGTGAGCAAGTTCAGGGTTACTTGAACGAAATGTAAACTGAACTAAGGCGTGCTTGATACGGTTTAATTCTTGTTATCTGTAACGTTTTAAAAATCCCTGATTTCAAAACAAGCAATGGCGTACTTTAGCACAATGGATTTGACCCAGACTTTTGCGTAAACAGATAATCAATTTGCTCATTCCACAGCCACATTTCCTAGTTATTAGCCTAGCCTATCAGTCTAGAGCTTCTAAACACAAAAACTGAAAACAGTTGTTATTTAAAAATAATAAAGAAGAGTTCGAACTTTTAAAGTAGGGGAAGGAGGGGTGCAGTCGCCACTTTTTTGCATTTTCAACCACTGGTATTTTTATTTCAAGTCTAAAGAAGCTCAAAATTTGTCACACAATAAAGCAATTCTATATGCACAATATCATGCCAAAACATGAAAAAACGCCCTTCAGAAAAATACTTGCAATCAATTTAAAAAGGGTACTTTTTCTGTCGAGTGTGCCCCAGGCACGGGCACACTCGACATTAGCATGGGGTAGGGGAAGTGTGGGACCTGTGAGACAAAGGGACCCGTGCGACATTGGCATTTCTCGAAAAGTTGTGACGATAAGCCGTCTGCTTTGAGGCTACAACAGTCAACGTGACTCACACGCAGGGATCCCACTTTTTGGGAATTTGTCCCTAGATTGGGAATTTCAGCAACGTTTGGGGAAAAGTTTGGGGAATTGAGATATCTCGGGATTTTTTAGGGAAATTGCATTTTGTGGGATAGAATTGGGAAGAGTTAGTGTGGTCACGCATTTCCATCAAATATGGCATGGCAATCAGACTGTGATTTAAACGTCAATTCCACGATTTTGTCTATCTCTATCTGTTGTTGTATTGTATCTAAATTAGTCTAATATCTATGGTCAAATGCAACTGAACCAGGTCTTGGGTATAGTGTTGCTGAAATTGAATGGACTCAGTCGGCAGCAGTTTTTAAGTGGGGTTTGTTTTTTGATAGGGGTTACAAGGGAAGGGTACTAACTAAAAACCATCAGGGTTGCGTCATCAAGGAAACTGTCACTTGGCCAAATCTAGAACGGAATCCGCGAGAACTGGTTGTTAAATTTAAAGGACTGGGAACATGAGAAAAGAAGAGCTGCTCTTGCAATACTGAAACTCTATGGTAGGGGTGATGGAAAGACTTAAAGTGAAGTTACAGTAGAGATTGTTTTTAATATCCCCAAAGGCAGAACATATCTTGATGTTAAAAGTCGACTTCATCTATTTGCTTTTATAGTGTACTGGTATGTATGAATTTAAGAAGGGGTTGGGGGCTTAGCCACATGTATGTATGTTGTAATTTGATATTATTAGTTTTAAGTTGTTAGTTAAGACATGCCTTTCTTTTAGTTTTGCATTCATGATCATCATGAAATCAAATTTCCCCACTGTTGGCCCCCTTGAAAAATTTTTTCGGCCACTCCATGGAAAAATCCATTATTTCCCCAACCCCTGGAAAATCCATCTGGCGCGCATGCTGGTAATGGTATGTGCTGTAATCATTATTACGCCTAATTCACCTGTACCAATGTAATGTAAATAATTGCTGCGAATGAGGCATCAGCTTTAGTTGAACCTTCTCCATCAAAAATCCAGTTTGTGCCAAAAATTTGCAGTGAAAGTTTTTTTTGTCACCTCTTGGCGTGACGTTGAATGCATGGTTCACCACGAACGGGTTGTGGGCAAAGAATTGCACCCATATATATTATAAGTGGTGTGAACACGCAATAATAGAGCAATCATGGGTGTGATTTCTATTGTTGCTTGCTGCCATATTGTGAGCTTTGTTCGTTTGTTCGGGCTTTCCGACAGCAGCAGTTGCATTCGCCTGAATTGCAAACTGGTTGGTCAGCTCTTTACTCAGCACCAGAAGTCCAAGATGTTCAGTATGCAATAAAATAGTCACTTGTCGTAGATCACACGAATAAAGCACAGAAACAGGTAATAACATGCAGTCAGCTAGTTTTATAACAAAACATAGCGTGCCATTCAGGCTTTGTTTGGCCAACCCAATATTTTCACATGTTTAGTCAAGAACACCTTAAGAATCATCCCAAAAGTGTTTTTAAGCACATTAGTCAACAGAGTAACACTAAGCGTGCAAATGTAACAAGCCAGAAAGCTGGTTTACAGGGATGCCTGGACAGCGGTGCAGCATGGGGAGCAATAAAAAATTAGGGCAATGGAAAATTATAAAAACAAACAAATTGTGACCAATATGTTTGTTTCTGTTCAGCTACAATATCGACCTCAAAAATAATAACAGAAATTTGTTGCAACCACAATGCTGCATTGCCCTGAGCCTACCAAAGAGAGAGTCGAACTGAAAACCATCGGCATAACAGCAATAGAGATTCCCTACTTGACCAGGTTCACTCTGCCGTTACTGGTACGAATTCAACGTAAAATGTGGCGTAATCACCACGCCACAACCATTCTGACTTTTCTTGTTGCGCACATAGCTGCAATGAACTTAATTCAATTCGATTTTGATAAATCAGGAAATTGTCCTGATACTGTTATGAAAAATGCGCTTCCACCCTCGTTTCCCCCTTTTTCAAAGGCCAGGCTAGACAAGTCTCTGTCATTTTCCGCTTTCCGGCGTCCTTGTTGGCTTATAGTATATTTTGAAATGCTAAAAGTTAGGTGAGAATTACACACTGCTTTGTGCAAAATCTAGGGAATTTGTGTGAAATTTTGGGAATTTTGAACTCATCTATGGGGAATTTCTAGTCAACATTTGTGGGAACCCTGCTCACACGTTAGTTCTTGCTGTGAAAGCAGAAAAATTGCAGCACCACCAATGAGAAAAAGCGGGCGTTGTATTTTGTGCACCCTAAAGTAAATATTTCAAGGTTAGAACAAACCACACTTTACACAGTTTAGTAACACAGGAACAAGATAACGCAGTTTACTGAGGTTGGGTAGTAGCTAACATTTGCAGAATGCTTATTCGTCCATGCTTTCGCCTGGACTAGAGATACAGGCAATCTTGTAACAGACATGGCCAGTGGGACCGATGGGACATGGCTGTCTCATGGGACCCGGGATCAGTGAGCAATTAAAATTTTTTTTTCATTACCCAAAACACTTCAAACAGTTACAGAGAAGGCTAAATGTTCATGCCCAGCTTTCCTGCAGTTATCATTTTGTGAAGAAACATGCGTGATTACTACAGCAAACCTGACAGGAAGTTGTTTCAAACTCTTATGGCAAGATGAGAATACGCCTCTAATATTTTTGCAGACTCATTAGCACAATGTCAACTTTTAAGCAAAGGAAAACTGCCCGTGGTTCGTTTACTCAAAATACCATCAATGCTGCTGTGAAAGATGTTATGGTCCACAACTTTTCCATTAGAAAAGCATGCAAGAAGCATTGGACAAGTCCACCTTATGTCGATATGTTCAACAAGCTAGAGATGGCAATACATTGAATGTTGCGAAGAAGCCTTTCACAACGAATCAGGCATGTCACTTTTTATGCCCTTGCTTGCATGAATTGCTTATTTCAACAGACCATTGGATTTTGATCATACAGTATTCAATTTTTTCTACATTGTTTTTTGGAAAGTTAAACACTAATTACGCTTGCATCTTTTTTTAGATTTTTACTGACAGCGAGGAGAAGCAACTAGGTGAATACCTTTTGCCCTGCACCACTTCACTCTATGGCAGGGTTTTTTAACCTGGGGTGCTGAAATCAATTTCAGGGGGTTCTGGCAAAGGCCACATATGTGGCGGTAAAATGAGTTTGTCCATGAGCTTTCATTTACTTTCTTATTGTTCTTGTCAATGGGATTGCCATAATTGCTGTTTTTGTTTTGGAGAATGAGTCAGGCATATGACCAAGATGTACTGCACTTGTCTTTACTTTAGCCTTATAGTAACCAGGTGTTAGCCAATGGTAGAGGGTGCTGGACTGCTTAGGCGTGATCAAAAGGGGTGCTGAGATAGAAAAAGGTTAAGAAACGCTGCTCTATGGACTTGGTAAAATCCAAACACGACAAGTGGCATATCAGTTTGCTGTTTATCTGCACAAAAAAAATCCTTCTTCATGGGAGAATAACAAACTTGCTGGGGAGGATTGGCTGAAAGGCTTTCGACATCGGAATAAGACATTGAGCCTTCGATCACCTGAACCAACGAGCCTTGCCAGGGCAATTGCATTTAATAGGGTTAATGTGAACAAGTTTTTTGACAATCCAGAGAAGTTGCTTGAGCGTTATTCTTCCTGTATTCATTCAATTTTTAATTTGGATGAGACGGGGATAAAACCTGTTCAAAAGCCTTGCAAAATTTTATGTGCGGCAGGAACAAAGCAGGTTGGAAAGGTAGTTGTTGCAGAATGTGGAACAACAGTTACAATGTGCAATTGCATCAACGCCATGGGAAATGCTTTACCACCCGCATATATATTCCCAAGAGTGAACTTCAAGCAGCATCTGCTGCACGGAGCTCCAACAGGAAGCTTGGGCATGGCGTCAAAGTCTGGATGGATGCCGGCTGAACTTTTTGTTCCTGTATTGCAACATTTTGTGAAGCACATGAATGTATCTGCAGAAAATCCTGCAATATTAGTGCTTGACAACCATGCACCTCATATTTCAATTGAACCAATTGGTGTTGCTCGTGAACATGGCCTTGTATTACTAACATTGCCACCCCACTGCAGTCACCGCATGCAACCTTTAGATGTCGCTGTGCATGGTCCCTTTAAACAGTTTTATGCATCCTTTGCAGATGCTTGGCAAATTTCGAATCCAGGCCAAAGCATGAATATTAGTAATGTGGCTGATCTATCCGGAAAGGCATATTACAAAGCCTTTACAGCTGAAAATATCACATCAGGGTTTCGTGCTGCAGGGACTTGCCCTTACAATCGTAACGTGTTTGACGAATCTATTTTTATGCCTGCTATCGTTACAGGGCAGAATTTCAACAGTGCTGACCAAAATGAGGGCAGAGAAGAGGCAGTGTCATCATCTGCAAACCTGCAAAGTGAAACACCAGTGAGTGTAGAAGGTGCGTCTGAGTGTTCCGATCACCAAGAGCCCTGAACATCACGAAGCCCACTGACTCTTTCCAAGATGACAAAGGTACGACCAAAGATAAAAGGAGAAAAGTCTCAACAGCTATCATAACTGACACTCCAGAAAAAGAAAAATGTATAGCTGTGAGACGGAAAAAGGTTCCAAGGAAAGTGGTTTCCACACGCATTCGGAGGAAAACAATTTCTGAAAGTAGTTGTGATAGTGAATCATGTTCACTATCATCAGAAAGCGATGAAAGTTTAGTTTTGTCTTTAGATGGATGCATTGAAAATTGCGACCAGATCGACTATTTTGCAGGCGACTATGTTGTTTGCAAGGTGCACAGTGAGGCAAATACCTTTCATCACTTCTTTATTGGAAAAATTATTTTTGGTCCTTACGAAGAAGGCGATTGTGAGGTTAAGTTCTTGCAAAGTTCTCGCAAAATTAAAAATGGATTTATTTTTCCAGAAAAAGAGGACATTGCGTCAATTTCCAGAAATGATATGACTCGGCGATTGTCAGCACCTCAGCCAAGTGCTCAACAAAGCGCCTTAGTTCAGCTTTGAAATTCAATGCAGAGTTGTCATACGTGTCATTTTGACTGAATCGCCACATTTTTGTGCCATAATGTCATGAGAAAAATTGTATATACTATTCACACAAATAAAGTTCGTTAAAAAGACAAAAAATTGATTTTTATGCCTAACAATTAAATCCTTTTTGTGTCTTTCTCGTAGGTCCCAAGTGCTGTCTCGTCGGTCCCAGGGGCTGGAGACCGATGAGTCAAAAAATGAAAATTTTCATGGCGTGAAATTTACACTAAGATTTTCGATAATTTTAAACGGAAACGGTTGCAAAACGTAGCTCTTTGGCATAGTTTCCAACATTGAAAAAACATGTCAGAAACCTGCATTAACTGCGATTTTATCACGCAATCAATATTTTTGTCTCATCGGTCCCACACTTCCCCTACACCTGACCGGTCAATAAAAAGTTGGGTTGAATGCACTGCATAATGTTCACGTGATATCGTAGGCACTTGCTGGCTGCCTCTCCACTTTTTTCACATTCTAATTACCCACTATCACCGCATGGTAAAACAAGTTTGTATGATTACCAAACATCAAATGAAACCAATGCAGTATGCTGAAATCCATGTTTTACCATACAAATATAATGTGCCTCTGAGCACATATTGTTAAACCTGAAAATGCTCATAGATTAGATTTACTCTGTACTGCATTCCATTTTAACCCTTCCAGCTTTACCTTGTTTTGACTGACTTAGTGGCAATATGTTGAGTGTGCCTCATTTGTTTTGTCAGATATGCCCCATGCATACCTAAAAAATAAAATGAAGAAGTACCAACTCAACTTAAAAGAATTTAAAATCTGGCATTATCAAATAATGTTGCACTGCCCTGACTACAACGTCACAAAAACTCAGAACAGAAGATGTTGATTAACGTGGGCAAAACCCAAATCTAAATGCGATTTTATAAAATACTTTTGGGAAGCAAAAACACAACTTGCTCTGTAACTCGTAACAACGGCTGCCTGTCAAGGAAAATTTCACCTTAGTACAACGGCTGGTATGAGGCTAAATCACCATGGAAACTTTGAAGTTCAACGTTTTCAACTTTTTGAACAAATCAAAAAAGACGACTGCCCCACTGGTCCTACTGTGCCCCACCTTCCCCTACTTTCAAAAACGAAATTTTAATCAACAAATTTCTGCTATTTTGACGCAGTGTCACAATATGGATAAATTTATTGAAGTTTATTAAAGTTTTATTCCTAAACATGATGAAATTATGCAAACCAGTCTGTGCAGCGCGGATTTTGAAATGTTGAATTGAACGCTATGAACTCGTGCGAACCACAGCCAGAGTTTTGTGACATGAAGACATTGCGCTTGACGAATTATCTGTTACGTAAAACTTTCTGGCGAACCAACGTGCACTGCAGCTTTGCAGAACCTTAAAAACACTTGCTATGTAGATTGTGATCTCTTCCAATCACGCACTTTTCGAATAAGAGACTCTCTGCAGATAGCCTGCCTTCGAATCGCCGTGCTTTTTATTTTGGCATGAATTTGATTTCCAACTGTGAAGTGATCAAAACAGAAAGTTCTGACCGGTAGCAAAATTTCGCGAGGCCGCTTGGCCTTGCATTGTTGACGTCATGAAGTTCACTGGCTCATTTGTTGCAAAGAAAACACAGTGTTGTGGCTCATAACAGAAACAATAAAGCATGATGCTAGAAACCTTTCTTGGTCTTCAAGATGACAATATCAATGTACAGATCCTCAGAATGAAGTCGACGATAAAACAGGAAAGCAATCGAACTTTGAAAAGAACAGGTTTTACTCATTTATATGTTCGAACCTTAGTCCCGGGGTCTGCAACCCTGCCCTCAGAAGGTTCCGTCCGGCGCCCGGAGCCCCCCTCCTTTAGCTGCGCCACTGCTCAACACCGACGACTTTCGTGGACATATTCGTTGTCGGTACATCAAAAGGAGTTCACCTGAAATGTCATTAGATTATTTCGTTCATGTTGGTAATAATGGTCCCCCTTCAATCGCTATTTTTGACTTTGGGGTATATTGCTTGCTTGCGTTTCAATTTTTTGTTTGCATCTGATATTCGGCGTAAAGTCTTCATTCTTTTTCAGGGTAAGACGTGTTTGATGTTTTTCATTTGTAACCCAAAATCAGTATTGAGATTTCACTATTACTTTCTGCCTCTGTCAATTGCCTCATATTTGCCATTAACTGAACTATTTTAATATTTGATCTGGCAGTTTTTGTTGTTTTGAATGGTGCTTCACAAACTTTTACCCTGTACGTTATATTGTTGTGCTATGTTTGTGTTGTTTTGGTTTGAGTTTAGGATTGCTGCATCTTGTTGTCATACACTCTTTGTCTAATGCAGGGTCTCCAAACATTTTTGTCGGAGGGTCACATAAGCTATTACACAACAGGTCGAGGGAGGGACATGTGATTGTTTCGGAATATGTCACATTTTACGCATTTTACCGAATCAACAGATTTTTCGAAAATATATTTTTTTAATGACAAAATGTCTTCGTGGGCCGGATGAAATGGTTTGCGGGACGCATTTGGCCCACGGGCCGTAGTTTGGAGACCTCTGGTCCAGTGAATGCATTTAATCCACCAACATGTCCTTCAGGGTTATTTTCTGGTTCGGTGTTCCACTAAACTTTTACCCAGTTTTTTCAAAAAGACAAAGTTTTTGCTCGATACTGAAGCTGCAAACTTCCTTGTTCATTGATCAAAGCAGCACCATTTCATTTCCCGATAAGCAGAGCGCTGTGAAACCTGCTGCTGTAAGCTGAAAATGCCTGCGTCAACACCACATGCTCGGTCTGCCAGTGACATCTGAAACAGACCTTCCCTTGCTGAGCACTGTACCGCAGTGCTGCTGTTTCACGGTCTGTATCCAAAGTCCACGAGACCACGACAGAATTGAAGATGAGCTCAGCAACGCAACCGCGCGCACCATGAAGCTGTTGGCGCAATGAACGAAAGTCATTAATTTTGCGCACGGCACGTGTACTCGCAACAGCTGCCTGGCACACAAAGATTTTCAAAAGAGCAAGTGAAGTTCGAAAATAACACCAAGTTATAGATTGCATTGCCAAATTCATTTTCAAATCCTACCCACTCCGCAGTCTCACCCAAATCAACCAACATCATTTAAAAGAAAACACTTAGTTTCTTGTTTTCAAAGAAAACACGCTGCAGTTAATAAAACCAAACCAACAAAACTATTCATGAATTAATTCTCTATTTTGATTTAACGTATTTGCAGCTGGTAAAGTTCTGGAGCAGTTGTGGATTGCTCGTTCTGTTTAATTCGTCATCACAACAATTTTTAACCCAAATTACGTGTTGTAGGGTTTTTCTTTCTGTGCTTACCTGCATCCAGTTAACTTCGTTTTGTTGAAGGTTATTGTAATAAAATTGCTGCGA
>Ga0210059_1010995_pt1 | contig 13898 bp, 7 predicted proteins | sample Ectturendosymbi2_FD_188042 | JGI IMG/M metagenome (GOLD analysis project Ga0210059, IMG submission 188042) | Ecteinascidia turbinata endosymbiont from Florida, USA - Sample 2 (SPAdes) (version 2) | ecosystem: Host-associated > Tunicates > Ascidians > Unclassified | place: Key West, Florida... | reverse complement strand
TAAGCTTCACTGCCACAGTAGCAGCAAGATGCAGACATGAACGTCAAATATGTGTCTTACTGCAGACACAAGCATGAAAACCCTGCATGGACGTTATGTCATTCATTGAAAATCACACTCCCAAACAAATAGGAAATCCTATAAGAGATGTTATGAACAAGTAACACTTGCCGCCACACAATCGTGAGTTTTCATCAATGTCAGAGCACAGATTTGTTGTCAACAACATATTTACTGAAAAGTACACAACAACATAATGTCGACTTGTGAGAAACTTCCTTAATGATATAATGATTGTATTTTGCAGGATTCATCAACTAAGAATTTAGGGCATCTATGGATGAAGCTGTTGTGAAAATAGATAGAACAGCATTAAATGATAAAAAAAGTCTGATTCTTCCGGTTTTAAGCTTAGATTACTTAATCAATCACTTGAAGCTGTTTATCAATCAGCACAATACTGTTATTAATAACCGTTAAAATGCTATTAAAATTGGCAAAAAAAATAAAGGTATGATTAAACAAACAGCAGAAAAAACATTGTTTTTTCCTGTTGTCAGACTGAAGTTGATCAGTAAGTCAGCGGCAGACCACTTCTAAACCAACTATCACTCTGTTTGAAAAACAGAGGTTATTTCTTGCTGACAACACAAAACAAAAGGACTTGGATCTATTTAACTATATCTTGTTCATAATCTCAGTTTTAATGGAATAACACTAATAGTTCGTTCGATGTCATGATAAGACTTTTCACATTGAATCGACAGAGCAAAACTGAAGATAAAAAAATGACAAATTTTAAGAAAAATATACAGATTTTGACATCTAATCACGAATCAAGTGTCAAAACCACTGTATTTGCATTGCATTTATTGTTCCAACTGTCCAACCACTGACCTTCAAATATGGCAATATCGTCAATGCCTATAGTCACACAACAGCACAATGCAAAACTTTATATAACATAAGTCCTATGTTTTTGCAGTAGAGCAAGAGAGATCGCCAGTGACTGCTGGGAGTAGGTAAGTTCCAGTTCTGTAGCCTGCATTGTTTGTCTAACAAAACTGACCAACTGTCAAGCTTTTACATTTGTTCCTTCATTCACTAATCTTCATAGTACTGTAGAGTTTGTTATAACTAATTTTAAGTAGGAGGATTATGTCAGAGCAGAACAACACTTTGTTGACATTAGATGTTCACATGCTAGTTGGAAACTCTACTCAAAAATTAGACACTTTTGCTTGTCGAAACTGCATCTATAGATACCCAGGCCCTTATCACAGAGCGGTATTCGGGTGAAGTGCCTTTTCAAATATTTTTTGTGCCACCAACTTGTGTTGTGCCCAGGTAAACTTGATTCAAATATATTGTAAAAACAAAAATCTTACCCCCTTGAAAATGTCTTTTGCACCACAAAACTTTCGAACATGGCTACTGGCCTGCACAAACTTGCAGTGAACGAGAAAACTTAATTACATTTCGGATAGATTTTCTTAAACATGTAGTTGTTGTCATACTTGGTTAGCATTATAGGTGATAGTTTGACAAATTAGTTTTGCTGTGGATTGAAGTAGTAACAAGAGTGACATCAAGACACAGATTTATGTCCCTCAGAGCAATCTGGTCAAACGAAAAATTTGAAACATAAGATACTTCCAATGGCAGTTTCAAATCCATTTGTGAGAGATTAATCTAGGCGGGTGATTCTCACGAGGAGCATTCAAGTAGGCAAGTATATCTGTAAATGTACAATGGGAATACAGAAATGAAGAATCACATCCCCTTACTTTTCAAGGTTCTTGTAGGTGTGACTAACGTGGTTAAATGTTCATGTTACAGAGCAGCAAGTCTCCCGCACACAGGAGAACTGACATACACGGGTGAGTTTTTGACACTGTAGAAGCAGACCCTTATTATCTATGCCATACATATGTATTGTCCAGAATTAATCAAATGGGAAATGAGGTCTTCTGCAAAAGCTGATTTGAAAATAGACAGAATACTATCAAATGTTTCTACAACAGAATGGCTGGAGGAAAAAAAAGCTATTTTTCTTATCAACATAGCATTGATCAAGCAGTTTCTCCAATATTTGAAAGACCACTTCTAAGTCAAATGTTCATCCGTTTAAAATAGTTGCAATTGCTTACCTTGTGCTCATAGCAAAATCCAAGGGACTTGATTGCAGCAACAATTCCAGTTTGTTTCATCTTTGCCGTGTCGATAATTTCTGCCTCAACTGCATTAACCTAGTAGGTTGTTCCAATTGGCAACAAGTTCATCATGGAAGTTAGAATGACAGGCCCAAACTAAATTCAAATTCAACAAATTGTAGTGAACATTTCGTTTCAAAGTTGATTCAATAACTATTTGAATTGAAATTATTGCTGCAGCCGCTACCCTGCAAACATGGCAATATCATCGTTGCTTATCTTCATACACAAACGTAATGCAAAGTCTCGTGTTTATACAAAATTCCTATGGTTTTTGCAGTGAGAGACAGCACAGCATCATCGTCTGCAGTGGGGTAAGTTTCAGTTTTGTGGCCTGCATTGCTCATCTTCATTCACAAATATCAAAACTTTCCAATCACCTTGCAGGAGAGCGAGCTCTGAAGTTCTCATGGACTCTCGTAAGTTTTGAGTGATAACAAATTCTGTATCTGTTACCTATCCTACTTTGAATTTGATCATTCATCATCAACTATTTTTTATCTGAAGATTTACTTTATTAATTCAAAATGGTGGCTATGGACAACCTACATTGATAAATTTAGGGGCAATCAGCTGTGGCTTTGTGCTTCTCCCAGAAGTTATAAGAAAGTGATTAAAATCCTGCTTTGGCTGTTGCACCATGCAGTATAAACCAAGTCGTGATTGTGGTCTGCGAGTTTGGAACAAGACTAGGATTTTTTTCAACACAACTTGCAAAAGAAACAACAGCAAACCTTCAATTTAGCGTTGAAACAAAAATTCCTGAGTTTGAAGGGAGTAAGCTTCACTGCCACAGTAGCAGCAAGATGCAGACATGAACGTCAAATATGTGTCTTACTGCAGACACAAGCATGAAAACCCTGCATGGACGTTATGTCATTCATTGAAAATCACACTCCCAAACAAATAGGAAATCCTATAAGAGATGTTATGAACAAGTAACACTTGCCGCCACACAATCGTGAGTTTTCATCAATGTCAGAGCACAGATTTGTTGTCAACAACATATTTACTGAAAAGTACACAACAACATAATGTCGACTTGTGAGAAACTTCCTTAATGATATAATGATTGTATTTTGCAGGATTCATCAACTAAGAATTTAGGGCATCTATGGATGAAGCTGTTGTGAAAATAGATAGAACAGCATTAAATGATAAAAAAAGTCTGATTCTTCCGGTTTTAAGCTTAGATTACTTAATCAATCACTTGAAGCTGTTTATCAATCAGCACAATACTGTTATTAATAACCGTTAAAATGCTATTAAAATTGGCAAAAAAAATAAAGGTATGATTAAACAAACAGCAGAAAAAACATTGTTTTTTCCTGTTGTCAGACTGAAGTTGATCAGTAAGTCAGCGGCAGACCACTTCTAAACCAACTATCACTCTGTTTGAAAAACAGAGGTTATTTCTTGCTGACAACACAAAACAAAAGGACTTGGATCTATTTAACTATATCTTGTTCATAATCTCAGTTTTAATGGAATAACACTAATAGTTCGTTCGATGTCATGATAAGACTTTTCACATTGAATCGACAGAGCAAAACTGAAGATAAAAAAATGACAAATTTTAAGAAAAATATACAGATTTTGACATCTAATCACGAATCAAGTGTCAAAACCACTGTATTTGCATTGCATTTATTGTTCCAACTGTCCAACCACTGACCTTCAAATATGGCAATATCGTCAATGCCTATAGTCACACAACAGCACAATGCAAAACTTTATATAACATAAGTCCTATGTTTTTGCAGTAGAGCAAGAGAGATCGCCAGTGACTGCTGGGAGTAGGTAAGTTCCAGTTCTGTAGCCTGCATTGTTTGTCTAACAAAACTGACCAACTGTCAAGCTTTTACATTTGTTCCTTCATTCACTAATCTTCATAGTACTGTAGAGTTTGTTATAACTAATTTTAAGTAGGAGGATTATGTCAGAGCAGAACAACACTTTGTTGACATTAGATGTTCACATGCTAGTTGGAAACTCTACTCAAAAATTAGACACTTTTGCTTGTCGAAACTGCATCTATAGATACCCAGGCCCTTATCACAGAGCGGTATTCGGGTGAAGTGCCTTTTCAAATATTTTTTGTGCCACCAACTTGTGTTGTGCCCAGGTAAACTTGATTCAAATATATTGTAAAAACAAAAATCTTACCCCCTTGAAAATGTCTTTTGCACCACAAAACTTTCGAACATGGCTACTGGCCTGCACAAACTTGCAGTGAACGAGAAAACTTAATTACATTTCGGATAGATTTTCTTAAACATGTAGTTGTTGTCATACTTGGTTAGCATTATAGGTGATAGTTTGACAAATTAGTTTTGCTGTGGATTGAAGTAGTAACAAGAGTGACATCAAGACACAGATTTATGTCCCTCAGAGCAATCTGGTCAAACGAAAAATTTGAAACATAAGATACTTCCAATGGCAGTTTCAAATCCATTTGTGAGAGATTAATCTAGGCGGGTGATTCTCACGAGGAGCATTCAAGTAGGCAAGTATATCTGTAAATGTACAATGGGAATACAGAAATGAAGAATCACATCCCCTTACTTTTCAAGGTTCTTGTAGGTGTGACTAACGTGGTTAAATGTTCATGTTACAGAGCAGCAAGTCTCCCGCACACAGGAGAACTGACATACACGGGTGAGTTTTTGACACTGTAGAAGCAGACCCTTATTATCTATGCCATACATATGTATTGTCCAGAATTAATCAAATGGGAAATGAGGTCTTCTGCAAAAGCTGATTTGAAAATAGACAGAATACTATCAAATGTTTCTACAACAGAATGGCTGGAGGAAAAAAAAGCTATTTTTCTTATCAACATAGCATTGATCAAGCAGTTTCTCCAATATTTGAAAGACCACTTCTAAGTCAAATGTTCATCCGTTTAAAATAGTTGCAATTGCTTACCTTGTGCTCATAGCAAAATCCAAGGGACTTGATTGCAGCAACAATTCCAGTTTGTTTCATCTTTGCCGTGTCGATAATTTCTGCCTCAACTGCATTAACCTAGTAGGTTGTTCCAATTGGCAACAAGTTCATCATGGAAGTTAGAATGACAGGCCCAAACTAAATTCAAATTCAACAAATTGTAGTGAACATTTCGTTTCAAAGTTGATTCAATAACTATTTGAATTGAAATTATTGCTGCAGCCGCTACCCTGCAAACATGGCAATATCATCGTTGCTTATCTTCATACACAAACGTAATGCAAAGTCTCGTGTTTATACAAAATTCCTATGGTTTTTGCAGTGAGAGACAGCACAGCATCATCGTCTGCAGTGGGGTAAGTTTCAGTTTTGTGGCCTGCATTGCTCATCTTCATTCACAAATATCAAAACTTTCCAATCACCTTGCAGGAGAGCGAGCTCTGAAGTTCTCATGGACTCTCGTAAGTTTTGAGTGATAACAAATTCTGTATCTGTTACCTATCCTACTTTGAATTTGATCATTCATCATCAACTATTTTTTATCTGAAGATTTACTTTATTAATTCAAAATGGTGGCTATGGACAACCTACATTGATAAATTTAGGGGCAATCAGCTGTGGCTTTGTGCTTCTCCCAGAAGTTATAAGAAAGTGATTAAAATCCTGCTTTGGCTGTTGCACCATGCAGTATAAACCAAGTCGTGATTGTGGTCTGCGAGTTTGGAACAAGACTAGGATTTTTTTCAACACAACTTGCAAAAGAAACAACAGCAAACCTTCAATTTAGCGTTGAAACAAAAATTTCAAGGGTGTAAGCTTCACTGGCACAGTAGCAGCAAGCCGTAGACATGAACGTCAAATATGTGTCTTACTGTGGACAACCCGCTCCAGCCCCGCTGCAAGTTGAACCTGCGCCCCCCGTCCTGCAGGAAGTTCAACTCGCCCCGCATCCACACGCAAAATAGTGCGGGCACCAGCAACCCGCACGGGTTCACCCGCCCTGCGCAGGCCTCTAATACCTACTGTTCTGTATTGTGGCAGCAGGGTTATCAACCTGTCTTCCCAAAAACAGTCAGACCTTGTGCCGAAAAAAGCCAGATAGCAGTTTTGAAGAATTACGTAAAATGTGCTTAACCAAACACAAAACTGATGTTAAAACTCATCAGAAATATCGATACAATGTAATTGCACTCTTTAAAAGCATTTGCTTTCCACTTAATTCCACTGTCGTGCATTTGTTTCTTATCAATATAATCGTTCATTATTAGGGTAACAGTGAAATCTTTTCAGTATTTTGTGCATGCTGCATGGTTATCGACTCTCTTTGGAACAGATTTTTATGAATATGCAGCTCAGACAATGCTTTTCCAGAGCCAAGCCTTTCCAACTGAAAAAAAGTCAGAAAAATCCAGATTTTGTCTGGCTTTTTATTGCAAAAAAGGCCAAAGATGTTCACAAAAGGTCAGAAAAAGGCCTGGCTTTAAAAAAGCGAAATTGGCACACTGTTGCCACTCTGTGTTAACAAGTTTTTTCTACAATAAGAATGAGAAATCACTACATTTTCCTACACAAGCTGAAACAAAAAAATGCAATTATCTTTGGCTGCATTTGGCCTCGAAACACGACATACTCACACCTTGCATAATTAAGAGTTCAAGATCAAAATTACATGTATAAAAATAAAACAAGTCTACAGAAAGCCCCACTGCATAACCACAGGCACGTGTGAATTTTTTTTTAATTATCTCAATGTCTTCTGGGACTAGCCAGCACCTTTTTGGCAATAAATCTAAGCATAATCCCTTGCAACTCTCCAGTTGGTTGCAATTAAAAGGAAAAAGTCTCATTAGTGATAGCAACAACAGCTTCGGAATTTTTATTTTTCAAAATGTTTTCCTTTGCTTTGCCATCGTGGCGCCATGTAATTTGTAAATTAGTTGACTTCAAAGTCACCTGAAATTCTCACCAGACTTAATTATTGTTTTCAAAGTGCACACAGACACAGCCAGACAATCCCTCAACTTGTTTTATCGTTATTCAAGTGGGAGAAAGTTCTTTCAACCTCAGCAGTGCTTTTTGAGGTCATGCAGTTATAAACACATTGACATCGCATTACGACTGTACTTTTCAATATTGTCCTGCAGTCCTACACCTAATATTAGGCTAAGCCTTGGCTTTCACTCAGCAGAATGCAATTCTAGCCACCAGAAAACTTGGCCACACTGCCGTCTTTGCATCAAAAATAACCAGTACCACTAGGATTTATTGCCTTCTAAAGTGGCAAAACCGCATCTTCCAGTGCGTTTTGCAAGCGTACTAATAATAAATTGTAAATTTTTGACCATTCATACAAACACGTCCGTGAAGTGTTACAAAGGTAGAAACAAAGCGATAAAAATTCTACACACGAAAATCCCTACGAATCCCTACAAAATAGCGATTTTTTCCGTAGGGATTCCCTACTCCCTACAAATGCCAAAAACCCCCACTGTAAGACCAACGAGTGGCAACGCTGAATTGGTGACCCTGTTCTGCAGTCTGCAAATATAACAGCTGCAACCAGTCATGTGACCAAACTCAGTGCTGCCACAGGCTTCTCGACAAAAATAGCCAGTTTCACAAAAAATTCAAAAAGTTTTTTTCCAGTGCAGGTCTCTCTTCAGTAGAGGTGGCCACAGATACAGATACAGGTACTGGTGTCAAGGGAAATCTCTGACTTCACACCATGTGCAGTGTGTACAGTAGATGCACAGAGTAATATTCTACATATCAAATACGCTGAGAAAACTGACGAGGGGCTATGATTTAGTGTTGACTTCTGGACCGGATCCGGTTAGGAAAGAAAAAGGCAGAATCCTGCAGGAGACGACTCCGGCTTTCCGAATCTATGGTGACCTCTGGTGCGCAACTTGCATTGTGTAGCACAGTTTCCTCGTTACTGCATGAAGGAAACCATTTATTACGTAGATATAAGCTTTTTCTCTTGGTTGCACGTTAATTTTTTCATGGTTGCGGAGCAACCATTTATTGTGTTTATGATGCTTTTCTTTGCAGTGGGAAGGACGTTTGCTCAGTTTCAGTGCCGTTATAATTGTGGCTATTGGCATTTCGGACAACTTAAACTCGGCAAATATTGCCATATGTCCGCTGTGGCTGTTTGCTTATTGCAGAAGTAATTAAATCACCTTCACGCTTCTAGTTTGGTTATTTCCACTGCGCATATTATTTAAGAACTACGAAGAGTGTTTTAGACCCTGAATGAACGATAATATTCAGCTAAAATTTTTGCGGTGTCTTTAAACCGAACACCAAGTAATTTTAAAACGGTTTGTGGTTGTTAACCGGTGCAGAATAAGATATGTAGATTTCCGTGTGTTGGCTGTTATTTTAAAACCTGCTTGTTGTCTGTGGTTTTGAGGAAGTAGAGATTTCTGAATATTTTTCAACGAAAAATCTCATATGCTTTCTATAAAAAATTTCAAGAAAACTTAATTGCAGATTTTTATGTTAATTGTTCTTGCTGTGCCAAAAACACATGATATTGATAGTGGCCCATACTAATTTCATATCCCTGCTCTGCAAAAAATGCATAACAATTTTTCATATGTCTGTAAAAACCTCATCTGGTTTTCAAGTTTGTCATTTTCAACTTCGTAGTTGCATCATATTTGGTAACTTTTTCATATAATTTTAGAATTCCAACATCAACAACGAAAAAGAAGGTTGCAGGAAGGTTCATGTTCGGAGGGAGGTATGTACAAAAACAAGTTTGTTTCTATTTAGAATCAGGCTACTTGCTTTTGCTTCATGTTCATTTCGTAATTTTTTCCAAATTTGAAACAATCCAATACGTACCACAAGTTAAATATAGTAGACAAGAAGGAGGTTCTTGCTGATGAGCTTATCTGTATTAATGGTACTGGTGTGGACCGAAATATGGTCAATTGAGTGGTTAAATTTTCGAGACTGAGTCGGATACTGCAACAAAAGCTCAAGACTGACTCCGAAACATGCATGTTCAAATTCGAGACTCGACTCGAGACTTCAAAACTTATCTGATTATCCGAAAATCAGAGCCGGATTTGACGTTAGATCCTAATCCAAAGTATTGGAATAGGAGCAAAGTTGGAAAACTGCAAAGGAGTTCTGAAAACAAAACTCCGACCATCTTTGACTTGGTCTGGGTCTCAGGTTTCGGGATTCATTCACTGATCAGGGATGTCTGGTTTCTGTTTTTGTAGTTACGTCAGTATTCTTTTTTTTGCAGGTGGTGAGGAAAGACCCCATAAGCGGCTGTCAGTCCAGAAATCGCGTAAGACGTTATTTTCATTATGTAGTATGCAATATTGTCTACTTTTTCTGGAAAAGCTTTTTCATAGCTACATCAATTTACGTCAGTGAGTGGCCAATAGTGGCAAGAAATTTTACACAAATGCATTCCAAACCAACAAGGTCCTCACCATGGGCGTAAGAAAAGGAGGGCACCATTGGGCGTTGGAAAGGGAAGATTGAAACTTTCAGAAAAAAGGTTGTTTTCTAAGTTTCGAGTGGGAAAATGCAAATTTCATAACTTTTCGTCTCCCCTAGACAAATCCCCTATTGCACCCCAGGAACAAATCCTTCCGACGCCCATGGTCCTCACCTGCGTTATGGCACCGAATTTCATTTTCACCAGTGATGAAACTATACCAGGCATTGTGGTTTTTTGCCTGTTTTTTTCAAGGCAAGGAAATTTTTAAACTACTATACAATTTTTGGTGACCTGCATGTCAACATCCATCTTGGCTTGACATCTGTTCACCCTAATGCAGAGCCACGCATGTGCTGCTGAAGCATAAGCATAGGTAACCCATACATCAGGGATGAACGGGTTTAGGTTTTCCAAATCCAGGTTCAATCCCGGAATTTCATTTAAAAATCCAAATCCGAATTTCATAAACAGACAGTCTTCAAATCTAAATTCTGTTAAAATCCAAAATTCCGTCAGTCGTGTTCTGTTGAAATCAAAAAAGCTCCAGCACACCTTTGGCCATGAGGCAAAATAAATTTAGGCTATCACAAAATATATGCTTTGTCTTTGCCTCAAAACACTACAGTTGACATTTGAAATATTTCAAGGTGAGCAATATTATTAACAGCAACTGCAATGACAAGCTCAGTTACAAAGCATAATACATGAAACCACATGAAAGAGCTGTTCAAACCCTCGAAAAATCGGCAAGTCTTCGTGTCTGCAATTAAACAATATTGTTTGTTTTGGATTTCGTTTTTTTGTGTGAGTGACGTCATCAATGGAGTTGTTTTAGGCCTTTTTGAACCACTTCATCCGGCCCTAGGCCCAAATCGCTAGATGGTATTTTTTCTCTCAAATTTTTATTGCAAACCAGAGATGATCACAGAGCCAGAGTGCTGGCGGTGTTTGCATTTTAGGCTAGAGCAGGATTGGGCCGGAATGAATATTTTGGGTTCGAGCAGGAGCCGGAGTCAGAACAAAAAAGTTTTACGGACCTATTAAATTTTCTGTAATGATGCTTGTTGTTGGCAAACGAACAGATTGGAATGTTGGATTGAGATCTGTTTTGTAACTAGCGTCGTCATCTTGCACGAAAGTTTGACACTGGGTGGGAGTACTTAGCATTTCACCACTGATGATGGTTTCAGAACGTAGATGATCTGATCCTACCTTGTTTTTGAAAAATAATATCCGATCCGAATCCTGTTTTGGTTGAAACCATACTATCCGTATCCGAAGACTGTCCGAAAGTGTATTGTGATGCACAACATGCATTTTCTGTGCTGTCTGTTTTGCTTCATGAGGCAAAATAGCTGCTAGAGTTATTTGCTGCTAGAGTTATTTTGCCTTTAAGCAGTTATTTTGCCTATAGGCAGTTATTTTGTCTTTAGGCAGTTATTTTGCCTTTAAGCAGTTATTTTGCCTTTAAGCAGTTATTTTGCCTTTAAGCAGTTATTTTGCCTTTAGCTGAACAAGATTGGTTGAAATAGTCAAATGACATGTTTGGAACGCATGTCCTGCTTAGTTGACCATGACATCTGTAACTGCTCAGTCCCATACATAGATGATGGTTGTCATGGTTTCAGGGCTGGCAAGCAGTTAGCAGCTTCTTGTTTGCATTAAGTCATTCATTCACAAACTTTTTCTGATCACGTACCATTCATTTGCGGGTTCCACAAACAACCTTTCACCACCTTGTTCCAGGAAAAGTCAATGTGCCAAACTTCATTCGATCTAAAGTATGGAAACAGTTTCGACATGAACAAAATGGCTGTGAGAAATTTTGTTGCTTTTTTCAAAGCCAACAAGGGAAGTGCACAAAAATACAGGAATTTATTAACAGAATCCGATCAATAAAAATTATAGCTGTGAATATAATTCTTGTCTAGAAAAAGTAGGCCTATGTACCACTAGTGATACACGTATTATCACAGTTTGGAAACCACTGCATTAGGTGAACTGCAGGCTAAACCCTAATGCTAAACACTGAACCACTAAACCTTGACCATAAGCCCTGATCCCAAACCTTAAACTTAACTCTTAAACCTCAACAAAGTGTCTCTGCGTACTGTAGCTGTCACATGACCACTTCAACCAATTGTGTTCAAATGAAGGCAAAATAGTCCCAGCACAGGTTTTGCCACATGAAGCATAATAGATACTACCTGAAGGCGTTGTGCCACTTTGGGCCCTGTCATGCTTATAAACAGAAACTTTAACATATCTTGCAAGCTTGACATATCGCGTAACCTGAGTTTTCTGAGTCAATTGCATTAAATAGCAAGCTAAAATTTTGCCACACAGTCCCATGACCACGGGCGGGCTTTGGTGGGTTTAGCTCCTCCGAAACAAAGCTCCAAGCACCCCCAAATTGAAATACGAAGCACTATAAAACAGTAATATTTGTTCAAATTTCAGAATGTCATGCCCCACTACACTAATGTGAAAAAGCTTCCTTACAGAAGACTTTCTTGTGACGGTTCTGTGTTGCCACACCAAGCTTTCATTAGCCATTTGTTTGGTAAGAGTGGTTAGATTTTAACGCCATCCATGAGTTCACATTAATAATTTCATTTATTAATCCTACCCATTGTTGCACTTTAACCAAACGTAACTAGCAATGCTAGTCTATAAACTAAAACAGCATAACAATGCTAGTCTATACGCTAAAACAGCTTTCCCAAATGATAAACTGGCTGAAAATATGTCATATATATTGAAATGACCGACTAAAAATTAAGTCAAACAAGTAATGTCACCAAACAATAATTTTGCAGCCTTGAAGATGATATCTGTCCTGGTATCATCCAACAACCAGTCAATGCAGGCTCAAGTAGAATAGGTGTGAAGACTGCAAGGCCTTGTGTAGACTACAGACGACATTAAGAGCTAAAGTGCTCTAGCTAGTCTAGACTAACCTACAGACAGATCATAGTAGGCCTACATTAGCTAGCCTTAGTCCAGGTACGCAGCAAACAACGTTCTTCTAATGTATACTGAAAGAGCCCTATCTTGCCACACCACGAACTGATTCATGCTGAAAAACTTGGCGTATCCAATTAGCAGATTAAGAGGGGGAATGGGATTACACTACGGTGCAGAGATTACACCGTAGACAAACTGGGAGTCACGGCACAGAAGGCTGAAAAGATGCTTCTGAAGATAATAAATGAATGATTGTGCAATCTGCAACTTTTTCCAAAAGTCTGAATCCTCGAAATATCGATAAAAGCGTTTCGGATATCCAGGTCCTTATTCCGTTCGCGTTTGAAAGCAATTTTTGGATATCCGTATCAGGTTGCAAACTCACTATCTTTACGGATATCCAACCGGCAAACGGATAGTAATCATCACTGTTTCAGAAGTTACTGTTGTACAGTAGCAGGCTACAGCACCTGTGCTCTCATTTTTAAGGGAGTTTGTCTGTAGCAGTGTTGCCAACCTTGCGTTTTTCCCGGGAATTTGGGTTTGCTTGTTTCTGATTTTGCGTTTATTTTTGGTGACTTGCGGGTTGCATGTTTTTGGGCTTTTTTTGTTTAAAAATTGCTTATTTTTGGGCTTGTTTTTTTTAGGATTTCCTTATTGGTGGGTCCTGTCTAGCAAGTAACAATACTGGTGCAGCTATTTGGGTTTCCAGCATTCATGGTCACTTTTCTGACTTCTGTCAGTGTCTTATCCATTGTTGCAGCATAATAGCTCAGTACAGCAGTAACAATACTTCCATTGAGTTGTCAGCTTTGCAGCTTTTTAGCTTTGTGCAGTTAATAACACTGCCATTCAGTGAGGCTGAGTTGCTTAACGTTGCAGACTTGCACTATTGCTCAAGATAGTAATCATGTCTAAAAAGAATGCTTGGGCAAAGTACGGAAAAAGATGCAGGCAACAATGGGAAAAAGCTGCCCAACTTTAAAATGTGGATTCAACCTCCTGTTGTCAGTGATGACTCAAAGGCTTAATGTGCAAGTTTGCAAGTGTGAGATTCGTGCTCATCATGGAGTTTTATTGCAACATGTAAATACGGAAAAACATACAAGAAATTCACTATTATGTTCATCGATACGTCTTACAGATATTGGTGTATCCATCCATGCGTCTTACAGATATTGGTGTACCTTGTACAGTTCGAAGCACAAAGATGAGAGAACAGGAATTGAAGTATGCATGTTTTATTGCCTGTCATTGTGCAATTTCTACAATCGACCACTTATGTGAAATGACAGCTG
>Ga0210059_1010994_pt1 | contig 13899 bp, 8 predicted proteins | sample Ectturendosymbi2_FD_188042 | JGI IMG/M metagenome (GOLD analysis project Ga0210059, IMG submission 188042) | Ecteinascidia turbinata endosymbiont from Florida, USA - Sample 2 (SPAdes) (version 2) | ecosystem: Host-associated > Tunicates > Ascidians > Unclassified | place: Key West, Florida... | reverse complement strand
TCTTTGGCTATTGTAATCGCAAGCAACGTTTCTTTTTCAAGGCTTTTTGTTTCCATAATTTCAGCCCCCCCCTAATAAAAATCCTGGCTGCGCCCCTGCGGCTACCGTAGTTGCATCTCACACTTCGGTGACCGTCGTCCGGTCACCGAAGTTCCATTTTCACACTTCGGTAACCGTTTTCCGGTTCCCGTAGTGTGAAAATCACGCTTGCGGAACCGTTTTCCGGTGAAATAGTCACTTCGTTAAATATATTCACAGCAATCAGCATACTCACTGTATGAAACAGTATGGAATGGTTTGTAATTGCACATGATTTGTTGAACAACTATAATTTAGGTTACAACTTGCCTAAATAATAGGCAATGATAAAATTATATAATTTTGTGGTATACCAGTTTTATTTATCATAAAACTCTACTCTTTATTTCATATTATCATAACCCACTGCATCTGATCTTAGCCGTTGGCATACAGACAACAGAGTAAAAGGAAGTAATTACTTTGGTCGATTTGAGTCTTATTTCCGTATAAGCTGTATACAGATGTCATACCACAGTGACATAATCACAGCATACAGTTTGTAGTGACATCAGTGACATCGTTTAATTTCTGGACCACCTCGCCAGCAGGGCCACTCAAAGCCACACTAAAGCCACAATCGCAAGCGTGACTCAGCAAATAAAAAGCCACAATCGACCAAAAGCCACAATTTGGCCACAATGAAATGCGCCATGTACACAGGCTAATTAAGTAACACAGCATGAACAAGAGGAAAACAACAACGTCAAAGAGCAGAAATTCATTTCATGCGGTTGATAAGAAGTATAAAAACATCATATCCGTAGAACCTTCAGGTTTCGCAAATTAATCGTGTTCTGGCGTTTGAATTTGAATCACAAAGCAAAGGGTTGTTGAAAGACATACATAGGTCAAGTTCTCAGTCAACACAGTGTGAAGATTTGTGCACTTGCTCAGCTGCTCGGTCTTTGAAATCGCAACAGTTAGGATACACAAAAAGCAAAATCCATTAATGTGGCTCACAAATGTAGTTAGTTTGCCTAACCCTACTGTGTGCATGAAATTTAACAGTAGCAGCTGTTAACTTCAGTTTTATTGACCTTTTATGTTTGTTTTTTTGTTTTTGTTGATCGCATGAAATGCGACAGATTTATTTAATGTCATGACAGTTGGCAATGATGGAGTCGAGACCGTAACCTTCGAGACCGAGACCTGGTTAAAATTCCGAGACGAGACCGAGACGTCATCAAAAACTCCGAGACCGAGACTCGAGACTTGAAGTTCGAGACCGAGACCGAGACTCGAGACATCAAATTTTATGCATTTTGTCGAAAATTAAAAAAATGTCGTGATCACTTTTGACTTGAATTTCTTCAAATTTCTGGCATTTTTCCGACGTGTTTTGGTTGTTTATTACTTGCAAATACAACAAACACAAAATCGTTGAATTATAGAAATTTTAATAAACCATTTCTTTACAATATTCAAAGTCTCGAGACCGAGACGAGACCCGAAACCTTCGAGACCGAGACTCGCAAAATCCATGACGAGACCTGAAACATTCGAGACCGAGACTCGCAAAATCCATGACGAGACCCGAAACCTTCGAGACCGAGACTCGCAAAATCCATGACGAGACCTGAAACATTCGAGACCGAGACTCGCAAAATCCATGACGAGACCTGAAACCTTCGAGACCGAGACTCGCAAAAATGGGACTAAGTCTCGAGACTCCCTGAAGCTTGAATGTTTTTTGTCAGGGCGGTTGCGGTAAACGCTCCTTGGGCAGGTGCGCTAGTCACTGCGAGTCACTCCAAGGCCGTGGTCGTGGATTGAACGCTCAACCTTCGAATTACCATCCACGTTTATGATCATGTTGTGGCAGAATATGTAGAACTTTTAGTTGTTTGGAATGCAGTTTTCAGACTAACTTGCTCTTTGACATTGACTGTTTGCACAGAGTGCTGTTTCTTACTTATATAGTATCAAGTTTTGCATTTATGCTTTCTAATTGTTTTTTTTTTTTCACACTTGTCTTGTGTAGTTGAGGCTACTGCTAGTGGCCCATCTTATGGAAAAAGTTTGGATGAATGGGCTTGTGACTGTGTGTGATAGAAGACTGTTCATTGAGATTCAGCTTCAGGTGAATTCATGAGATACTATAGGCTTAACTTGCTTCTGAGCAACACACATTTTTGTGTGTCAGCCTTTAATTAAAGTTGCCATTGTTGTTAAATGCTCTAAATTAAAGTCTAAAGCAAAACTAAATCAAAGACAGTAAGTTACGTAGATTCATGTTTCAAATCCCCTGCTTAACCTGTGTCCCAAATACTTGAAATAGGTTGTTTGAAATAGCCAAAGCCTTGAGTTTAACTTTCATCATAGTCATACTGATACTTAGGTCAGAATGAATCAAAATCACCATTTCGAAACATTTGCATTGCAAACAAAGAAACTTGTTTTTGTGTCAGGTGACCCCAGGGAACAACAGTGGCTCCACCACCACTTGCCGCTGGCTGTGGTCAGAGGGAATGCTGCCAGCATGATATTGGCCTGTGTGGAAGTTTGGTCTGATTTTAGCCATCAGTGTATTAGCCAGTGTTGCTGCCCACCACTTGCTTCTCTTCAAATGAAAAGCTATCCCTATTGCCTTCCGAATATTCGTGTTTTCTGAAAGCGTTATTATCTTCAGTATGTTTTGCACTTTTTATAAGTCTCCCTGTGCAGTGTTGTTTCACTCACCTTTTTAGCTATCCTGACTACTACATGGCGTATGATAAAAACACAGCCTTGTGACATATCACACTTCTTTTGAAATTCCTGAGGCCATTGTTTAAAAGAAACATTTATTTCCAAAGAGACATGTCAACATTATCTACATTAATAAAAAGTTTTATTTCAACATATATCTCATGCAAAGCTTTTGTGAAGATGCCATCTATATCTTTATCAAAGAAGTGTATATGTTTGTTTGTTTTATATAAATTCAGTTTCTGAAAAATAAGTTAAAACTCTAAAATAATTTTTTCCCAAAAATGCGTCAGGAAATGTCAAGTGAAGTGAAACATATCACAGCACTGTGGTTTCATCATTGGCCATGTGCAGATAATGAGACATGGGGCGATTACATCACAAATGTAATCTATTACGACTACTTGTCACATACTACTCGATTACGATTACGAATAAACAAAATCACAATGTAACCGATTACAATTACATTGAAAGTAATCACAATTATAATCGCAATTACATTTATCTTGAAATATCTTCAGAACGAAAACACAACCCATTTGTATGGTTTGACATAAGTATATGCTCAGACAACATACGATATGGATAAATGCAATAAACAAAATCAACAATCTGTAAGGATTAAGCACCAGAAAATAATCACATTAATTGTTTACTGAGAAGTTTGTGCAGTCAGCAAACAAGTGGCATAATTAGAGGGTTGAGCTATGGGTGGAAATTTAGCTGAAAGAGACCCACTGGCCACTGCAAGAAGCCCAAGTTAGCCAATACTCAGAAAAAAATATTGAGAAATGATGGTGAATACGGATGTGGATGGCTATACTTAACCTTAAAATTTCAATGGAAATGCAAAAAACAACAACCTACAGAAAAGCAAAAGATTATTGAAATTGAAATATAAGCTAATTCATGGTGCCCAGTTTTTACATTTAGCTTGCCAGGGGCAATTCGCCCCACTGTCTCCCCATCAGTTATGCCACTGCAACAAATATGTAAAATATTGATTGAAGAAAAATATTCAATGTTTAAAATGTTTGTTACAGTTGATAGCATCAACGCTTCGAATCTTTTAGTCAGTCAAACAATATCTATCAGGCTTGAACATTCAAAATTTTTGACTATTTTTTTCAAACTACGGGTCACAATGGATCGTCTGCAAGTGCAGCATAGCTTTGTGTAGCTTTTCATTTGAAATGAAATGAACAGTGATGCCAGTATAGCTGCACATCTGTCTACTGGACCAAAAGTCAATGGTCAACAAAACCTCACTGGTTTCTTTTGAGTTTTATTACCAGTATCCGTAAATGATCTCTATTCACATGCTAGTTATTAGCTTTGTGGAAAGGTGCTGTTGACTTGGGTTAAATTACCACATTCCTCTGAAAAAGAGTTAATTTATATAAATTACTGTACACATTATATACATAACCTACTCCAATATCTACATTTATAGGTTCACTCTGAACATATATAAAACGTTGTGATATACCCGTTTTTAAGAAAAATTCTTATTTTTGTTGCTACATCTCAATATACCAGACTCACTACGTTACTTCTGGTGGCCAACAGGAAGGCTAGCTGGAACAAAGCGAGAATTAGCTACAAGCACTGTGGTTGCTGCTGGATTATCTGGATATGAAGTACATAGACGGCAAATGGCTTCCCCTGAAACATAACGATAACAAATGATGATAAAAGGAGGAAACCCAGCTGCCAAAACTGAAGTTCATCGCCCAGTGATGTAGAATGAAGATTTCCGAGTTTAATCACGAAATTAATCGTCAGTTACGATTAAATTTACAATGTGATTGATTATGATTACATGTAAATCGATTACATACATGTCATTTTTAGTCAGTTCAATCAATTACGATTACTCAAAAAACTAATAGATTACGATTACCCCGTGTCTGGTCATGTGGTAATTTCAAGTTATTGAAAAAGCAGAGAAATAATACTGCACAAGGAGACAACAAAACTTACAGAAAGCGCAAATATTCGAAAAGCAATGACTATGCATTGAACAAAGGCAAGTGGCAGGTGGTAATACTGGTTGATACATTGGGGATAGCTAAAATCAGATCAAACTTGCACACAGGCCAGATCTGAAAAAATCCCTTCAATTTTTGCAACTTAGTTTTCTTCTACTTTTGAAGTTCAGTGGTATAATTGACTGTTTTGTTAACTCTGCTTGAATTTTTCGTTTGCAGAGACAACTGAAACTTTTTTGTGCATCTGTAGTAATACATAACTAGTGTGCTTCAATACAAACTCAGCTGCTTGCACAAAAGAAAAACTTGCATAATTTTTATTAAAAGTAGTAAGCTTGTTACTGCACCTCATAATACTATATATATTGAATTTATGAATTGTTCATTTTTGTCAAGTGTAGTGTTTTCATGCCAGTCATAGTGCCATGTTAGCTACAGTTTTTTTGCTGCTAGAGTAAGAAAGAAGGTTTTTCCAAATCATATAATCTTCACCAAACTAAGATTGTTCTACAACAGTATACTACCTTAATGGATCTGTTAGTGATAAGTCCATTCTTTTCCTTTGGCATACACATTTTGCAACTTGTGCATAATCTCACTGACAAAGCTCAGCGAAATGCAGAACTGGTTGGTTAAACTCTCACATGATGTTTGAACAAGAATGAGGTAATGGGGAATACTTCTTAGGTACAGAATATTAGTGGATATGCTCTTTTGCCCAAGGCTATTTAACTGGCTCACTTGTCTGTGAATGGCTGTACTCATCTGAAGTGCAATACCATATATGGCATGTCTGAAATACTCTGCACTGTATGTGGCACAAGATTTGAAAGTGATTTTACCTTATAAAGAAAGCCCTCGAGCGCTGGTCACATGTTTGCTGTTGCCTCTTGCTACAATGCTCGTGTTTTGGTTGATGTAACTCTTAGTTCTTGTCAATCATCTTTTTGCCCTTGCAATGGTTTTTATGCACATGACTTGTGGTTTGGATATGTGGTATAAAACAGTTGGCAGAAATGACTGTAAATCATTTTCAATTTGCCTTGGGTTATGGATTTTCTCTTAGTGCGATGTCTTAAGGCCTTGCAGGTGGGTTGAAGTTGAATATTTGCTCAAATATGATCGTTATCACACAGCTAAAATTTTGATCATAAATTGTAACAACTAAATGCTGATTTGTTCAGGTGACAAAGCAGTCTGGGTTTGGTGGAATGCATCATTTGAAGTGGTCAAGTTATGTTACATGTGCAGGTATGAAATGATATTGCTAGTTTTTTATATTGCACCTCATGATACTTCATAAACTATCCACTGAAAGATGTTGGGGTTTATAACTGCTTCTAATGCAGATATATCGAATCATTGTAGTGGTGATCTTGGTAATTTGTTAGTTGTAACAGGCATACTTTGCTGGAAGTTTTTTAGTGAGTAAAGCTTGCAGACTTTCTATTGCATGGCAAATTTTGATGGTTATTGTTTTGCTACAACCATATCATTTACAAAATACTTATCTTTTGCTGTAGTGTATGGTTAGCTAAGATAGAACGGATTGCATGGATGTTAATGTTTATGGATTAGATTGTTGCATCATTATTCTAGACTTATCAGATTTTTTCTTGTTTTTTTGTCTGATTTTAGGGTTTTAAAGTTTATTACACACTATGAGTTCTTTGTATTGCAAATGCTTTATTTTTGTGCTGACTTAGGCTGATGCACACAGTTCTATGAGATGTGATAGTGTTGTGTATTAATACTTCCTTATCAGAAAACTTGTTTTTTTATGTGCAGTGTAATTAACATAAACTTTTTAATAGAAGTTTAAATGGTTATCATGACTTCTCTAAGTTAATAGTTCTAGGTTAGTTCTGTAAATATTCTTGGAGATACTGATATCAAAAGCTTGCTACTCATGTATTTGAAATGAATGAAGTTGGTGATGGTGATTGAAACAGTCTTATCCAGATGATATGTTTTTTGTCAATACCTACAACATGTGTGGTTACAATGTAAAGTTCTAAAAGCTTGTACATGTGTATTAAGGTACAGATTTACTATTGCAGTTATGTGATGTAGCTGTACTGATGTGTGTATGGTATCAACAAAGTCTCACTGTGATTTTAAAAGTAACTTACAAAAGCAAAGAACAGATATAAATAGGAAAGTTATTACAAAATGAGTCCTCACCAAAAGATGTCCATGTTAATGATACTTGGTAAGTGGTTAAGGATATAGGCCATCCTTTCCGATCCACCAGTCTGGGGGAATGTTTGAGTTAATAACTCATAGAGAACCAGGCTCTGTGGTGGTGGTGCACCACCTTGGTGGGAAATGATGACTGGTCACCTGAGACTTGTGGTGCCACAGCTTCAGTCAAAATTTGTAGGCATGCATTTGCTGTAATTGATTTCAAGGAAGAAAGAAGGACCAATGATTTGATGGTACCTTTATCCCACAGAACACAGGCACCTTTGCACTATATTGATTAAGTTCCCTACTGACATTTAAGGGTGTTCTTATTCTCAGGTTATCACATTACATGTGTTACGCTTCCATAAAACATCAAGCATTGCTTATCACTGCCAAAACAAACATAGGTGAAGAATGAAACTATGCTACATATTGTGCTTTCTTGAGAAGAAGCCATTTTATAGGGATCATTTAACACTACCTATTTCTTCAGTGGGGTACCTGAAATACACAAATGCAATGAGATTAGTATTACAATTTTCAATAATCACCAAGTACATGCAACATGAATGTGAAGACACTTTGTGGAACATGGTGTATCTTTCCACACCACAGAATGTTACTAACTTAATACATAGTTAGATTTTACTTTACAGCTTGTATGTAAAAGTTACTGCTGCTGGAACAATGCTGTGTACATAGGGTATTTTTGTACTTTCACAGTTGTTTCCCCTCGTGACATGTTATATGATATGATTATTGGTGTAATATGTATATTTTAGGTTAAAAATGCATAACCAGTAAGCACATAATTAGACTATTTTGATAATCCTTATTTAATGAAACTGAAGCACAAACAATTCCAATTTCAACTACTAATTTCAACCTTTGTGATGTGCATCAATTTCTCCCCTAGTTTTTTACTACTTGTGCCACCAGAATAATGCAAACTGGTAATGTTGCAAAAATGTTGAATATTTAATAAATTGCTTTGCTTGCGTTTTTCATTGCTTCTTTTAGAAGATAAGATTTTTTTCAAAATTGAACGCCAACTTTTCAAATATTAGATCATCACATGCTCTAAAAATAGCCGATTTTCTTGAATTGAAAAATTTGATTTCTGGTATGACTATATAGTGGCACATTGTTGGCAGTGGCAAGTTGGACATAGCTGTTTGTTGATGTGGTATCCACAACATTTTAATTATTGTGACAATCAGTTCATCCATTCAGTGGTGCTTCATTCTTGTGTTCATTGAACATTGCCAGAGTTCTTTTTTTTAATATTTCGAAATAAATATACAGTATAGTGTGCCAACCCTATTGGGAAAGTTTTTGAAACAACAAAAGGTGTGTGAAAGTTACTGAAACTACAAAAGATGTCTTGTGTACCCCATTTTGACACATCCCGTTCTCAGATTGCTTGTGAGAGTGAAACTGTTCTACCAGTTTCCCCTCAAGAGTGGTCAGCTACAACAAGCAAGACTATTAAAAGTTAATTGGACATGTCATTGCCTGAACATTAGTACAGTAGTAGGCCTTCAAAGATGGCTTTGCATCTGCAGTAATATTTACAGGAGGATGTTAAAGTGTTTGTGAACCTTAAAAGGCCAACACTTCATTGATCAAAACATTTTGGTGAGAACATATTTTCCCTGCCTTCCTGCCAGGAACATCATGATTACTTCGATTAGCTAAAGCCATACTGTCAGTCACTTCACTTGTCTTTTATACAGTCTGAGGCTTGGGGTAGTTTGGATGACAATGGAAATATGAAAACAAAAGATTTTCTATTTCATGTTAAGAACTTTTGCTGCTTTTCATTTTAATTTGATGCGGTTTTTAGTAGAATTTCTGAGTGCACCAGTTGTCCTTTCATGTGTTTTCTTGACTGGTTTACAAAATGCTGTTAGCGAGTTAAGTTGCACAGCCAGCTGTATGTTAAGCTTTTTATTGCAAAATCAAACAGAAACACTTCATGTTTACAATGTCTTTTGCAAAAACAAATGCTGGAGGCAGTTAGACAGTGGAATTGATATCAGTGAAACTAATTTTCATGACAATCAGCAGTTTTTTAAGAAATACTGTGTGGTTTATTTTTGCTGCACAATGATGCATACAGCAACTTGAATCTTGTGAAACAGTGCATCTTATATGGTAAAACAATATAAAAATATAATATCTAGCTCAATGGCTTATGTTTTTGCTTCCCATACAAGAATTTCTGTTATCTTAGTGATGCCGTGGCAGATTGATGCAGACATTTGCTGAAGTGAGACAGGTTTTAATGAAGTAGTCTTTCACAACCACAAAATGAATGCAAGTTTTTCATATATTGTCTATGAAGCAAACATATATTTCCAGAAAACTGTTTACTTCATTTTGGGCAGATCATTTTCTTTTTGTGATGTCAGAAATTTGCAGAGTTTTGGATTGCGCTGGAATTAAAGAAATCGAGATGAAGTTGAAAATGCTGTGGCTAGAACCGAAACTATATGCTTATGAGGTTTAGAGTGGAGACACTGCTGGAGTTTGTTGTTTTGTTAGTGCCATAAAGACTTTGGTTATACTTCTAGTTTACGCTTTTTTCCTGAGGAAGTTTGTGCTGAGCTCAACATAAAAGCTTAAGACTGCAAGGCAAAGTTTTCCAAAGCAGTTGGTGATGTTTTATGATTGGATATTCCTTCATGTCAATCGTGCTTTAAATTTTTTTCTGATCCATGGGTAATCAAATGAATGGTTATTTTATGTGGACGTATGTGGTAAAGTCCTGTGGTTGTGGGTACCTGCATTTGTGGAGTGAGTGCAGGAACCCGCAAAGCCATGTGTACGGGGCAGGCACAAGTTAAAATTGGTGCAGGATAAGAAATTCTCTGTGGGATAACTGAATGTTGACCCAATGCATGTGAAAGTGACATGAGCAAGAAATTCAATGCTACGGAGAGCTTGTGGGACCACAGATTGGATATTACAGCTCTCAGATCTTGCAAGAAATACGTTCTGTGTAATGGCAACTAGCGCTGCTAGTGAATAAGTGCTTAGGATTAGGATGGCTGGGCATGTCATGAATAACAGAAAAGCAAATTTGAAGAGTCATCAGTGAACGACATGTTTTTTTCAACAGCGCTCTTAAAGCTAAGAAAGAAGTGCTCAGGATTGACTAAAGATTTCACAGTTTTACTTTACAGTGTTTTTTAAGAGTGTCTGTTGGCTTAGAAATGAACCACTGAATAAATTGCCGCTAGCGATGAAACACGTTGCATGAGCTTTTAGTGGATTTCAGAAACAGAGTGTCAGGTGCAGGTTTGGGACTAAAACAGTGCGGGGTGGGAGGGTGCGTGGTGCGGGAGCGGGCAAGATTTCTCGAATTCGTGCAGGGATGGGGCGGGTTTAAATTTTGCGTGGCGGGAGCGGTCAAATTTCAATACGCGCAAGACTCTAGTATGTAGCACCCATCATTTCTCTGCAAAAGCTTTTATCAAGTGCGCATTTTATGAAAAGTACATTGCTTTTTGCTTATGGGTGTCATGCATAAAGTACAATAAAATTTTCTTGTTGCGGTCTACGCACGCTGACAAAGGAAGAAGCGAGAGAAACATTTTTATTTGAAACCCCTCGTACTGCTTTTTTACATTGAAGTTTTCTAAATTGCTTAGTAGCGAGTTATGGGCCAAAAATGAAGTGTCCGCCGTTGGATGAAGTGAAGATAACATGAACGAAGTGGTTTTTTTTATGTAAATTTCGCCATTGTGAAAGCTGTGATATTTAGTAACCGCGATATATTTTCTACATGACTGGTATTGAAATAAGTTTTTTTCGCTGCCGATTAAGTGAGAGTGCATCTGGTCATAATGCAGTTCACTGAAGTCACGTGCGTAACCTTGCGCATGCGCGGTAAATATCAGATTTATGCGCCCGTTTACACCCGTGAAAAAGTAACGATAACGTTTAATTTGGCTGGAAGTACCTTAACGTATCAGCTTTGGATGTACGCCTTGTCATAACTTTTGTAATACACAAATTTGTAAAAAATGAGGTGGATAAAGTTGTTACTTCTTGCTGAGACTAGACGTTTTTTTCTTTACTTTTGTGTTGTCATAGGAGCTCATCTCAATCCTACACCTCAGATGCAGAAATGCGCAGGTGATGGAGATAGACCTACAGTTAGTTTGGAACAACCAAGTGCAACTACCAACTTTTACGCACCGTGGCTGTGCGATACTTGTTTGCTCCCACAGTAGGTTGCGAAAGGTTTCGCACTTAATTTATATTTGCCTTTACGGAAACATTAATTCCTCCACTCACGAAAATTCCACTGATTGTGCGCACTTAACGACTGGAGATAGACCGATATATCGGTCCGGCCGATATGCATTTTCATAAACAAGCAGACAAGATTAACCTTGGAGCACGCGTCGGCCAACGCAGCCAAACAAAAGCATCATCATTAATCAGATGAATTAAAACTCATAGCAAAATACTGAAATTGCTACAATTTGAAATTTTTAACTCATAAATCCTAATTTTTGAAGTTTTTGAAAAAGGTAAGGCATAGAATACATAATATTTTTGATAATGAAGCAGAAAACAAGATTTAAAAATTTTGGAAATATCGGTATCGGCTATTGGTCCATGAATGGCCGATATGTCGGCATCGGCCCCAATAAAGCCATATCGGTCGATCTGTACTTACGAACTTATTACTTAAAATCGTTTTTTTTTCACTTGGCCAATTCTGCAAGCGCGAAAGCATGAGCTAGGTGGTGCATATTGTTTTTCAGGAGTAGGAGGCTTATATGTTGCATAGATGGTGATGGCACAAATTGCAATCTGTTTTTTTTTCGGTCTTCGACCGAATTTTTTTGAAATGACCGAAAAAAATTATGCCAAGTCGGGCAAAAGACGTCGGTAAATGAAAGATGACAGTAAGTTTTTAAGCTATTTTGGACAAACGACCAAAATTTCTAAGCGAAAAAAAAACAGATTTCAATTGCATTTTACCGTGTGATCTAGTAAAATATGTTGGCGATGTCATGACACTAGATACAGGTTGCTTGTCTTCGAAAGTACGGGCCAGTTGAAGGACTATAACAGTGTTCTCAACTGCGGTTCCCAAGCACCCTTTGGGCGGCTCTCAGCAGTCTTTCAATAAAGCCTCTAGTGTTTTGTGTGATAGACTTGTTTTGCAATAAAACAAAACGTGTCAATTGACTTCTGTGGAAATTTTTTAGTGCGGCTCTAACAAAATCGTAGGTCTGGATTTGGTTCCCTTCAACGAAAAGGTTGAGGAAGACAGGGCTATATCCTTATCTGCTCCTGCATCCTTGCTTGTTTCTCAATTGCACACAACATCTTTCAGTTCCATTCTGCGTTGCGCAATAGGGTGTTTAAATTTGCGGTGTAGATAAAACCCTTTTCAGGGCAGCTGGTCGCTCCCTTGTGTGAATTCGCAGTTTGGCTCTTGTGTGGGAAAAAGCTATTTCGTGAATGTGCTAGGCCCGTCAGTGGCGATGCAGCAAAGCTGATGCGATTTCTGCAGTAGTCAAAAAACCTCATCACTTCAAGCGCTTTTCATGTGATCCAGAGTAGAACTGCTTGTTCTCTATTTTAGTTAACAACACTTTGGTTTCATAATATCGCACTCAGCCTCTGCTTACTCGTATAAGTGGCCATATTCTCGCACAAATTAATATTGCTCAGCAAAAAAAGAAGCTAATTAATCATAGGTGTAGCCAGGTGGGGGCCAAAGGGGTCATGCCCCCCAAATTTTTTGAAAATATAGCTATTTTGTGCTTTGAGAGGCGTTTTTCTAAGCAAAATAGTGTTATTCGCCTAAAATCAAACATTTTGCCCCCCCCCCCAATTTTTCGGCTGGATGTATGGCGATTGGCCATTCGAGCTTTGCGTTTTTACTGCGTTATATGCTTTGAGTATGTGCTTGGTTCTGGCAGTTGTGGACTAGAGAGCAGTATTGAGGACAACTCACTCAACCGAAAACCCTGTTGCGTTTGACGAAAACCGCAGATGTTTAGAATGAGCTTTTTCTAAGAACTCATTTTCTTGCGTTTTATCGTTCAGTGCTTACACGACAAAACGTTCCTGTGTGGTTAGTGTGTTCGGCTGCGAGCAGGAGAGTGCAAGTTGTTTTGTACTATGGCTGATCTATTTACAGCTGTTGAGCTTATAACTTAATCTGTACAACTACGTAACTAATATGATTCGTTGCGGTGTATTTTCATTTTGACACGAAAACTTTGTTGAAAGCCGTTTGCGAGCTAATAGCCGTTGCAGCTAAAAGAAATAGTGAATGATGTGACTCGTTGACGTTCTTCATTACGCAGGTGATAATGAGAGGTTTTCAACGCACTTCAAGTTTAGGCTTTCCGCAAAACACTGACATCCTGCAAGCAAATCGCTTCCGTGTACCTGTGGCTATTTTTCAGCGGGCAATGTTGTTATCAGGTTATCAGTTACTATCACAACCGTGGTTCTGTCAGTTATTAGGCCACAGATTTCGGTGAAACTCAGAAGCAAGATAAGGCTATATTTAAGTTTGTGTTGTTAGCGTGAGTGCAAAAACTCTAAGCTTCCCCAAGAATACAGTGTTTCCACCAAATTCCTTGATCTTGGACCAGCCATCAGCAACGATAACACCGCTAAAATAGAAACGCAGATACAACGACGATTGCTACAACTGAACAAGGAAAAATTAATCTCAAAAACAGCATACAAAGCAATTCGACCCACTGGTTCCCAGCGACCGCGCATGTACGGCCTTCCGAAAACTCGCAAGAAAGATGTACCCTTACGTCCAATTCTGTCGATGACCGGATCGGCCCAGCATGAGCTGGCTAAGTGGCTTACCTGTCTTCTCCAACCAGTCCTTCAAGACCTATCCGCCAACTGCGTGTCTGATTCTTTCACCTTTGTAGAAGAAGTCAGAAACTTT
>Ga0210059_1010992_pt1 | contig 13901 bp, 7 predicted proteins | sample Ectturendosymbi2_FD_188042 | JGI IMG/M metagenome (GOLD analysis project Ga0210059, IMG submission 188042) | Ecteinascidia turbinata endosymbiont from Florida, USA - Sample 2 (SPAdes) (version 2) | ecosystem: Host-associated > Tunicates > Ascidians > Unclassified | place: Key West, Florida... | reverse complement strand
CTAAGATGTAAATGCTTCAAAAGAACAGATTTTTGCTGTGTTTAAAACAAACATGATACACCTGCCAGTTGACCAAATTGACAGGCGGAAGTTTCCCTCTTGAAACCGCTTGCCGCAGAGCGCATGCTGCCGTATCAGTAGGTCAAAGATTCGAACTTGTGTCGAGCTGATCCAAGAACCTGAAAATGGTGGTAGGGAATGTCTCTCCAACATTGAAGGTTGGAACTGTGTGCGCGTGAAAGTTCAACTTTGACATGTGTGGGGCACCCTTCGTGAAAGAGTAATTTTCAATATATGGTATATCTGTTACATCGGCACTTTAAATCGAGCGGATATAATGCACGAAATGCTGCAATCAGGTATACCATCCAAGCGTGAACAGTTTCCAAATCAATCAACCTTGCCTAAGCTCCCACACTTCAACGCTATTAATGCTTGACTGCTAAATACGCACACTTTGGCAATTACGTCTGTTCAGTGTGTCTGATATAACGTGATATTTACTTTTTACAAACGGCACACCATAAACATAATTCTTAAGCATTCGCTACCCTTTCCGGCTTGTCCTCCGTGACTAGAAATACAAACAAATCTTTTTGAAAAAAGTTTGCGCAAAAATACCTGTCGGCAGCATGGGCCAAGCTGACAACGAATAAGCCAATTAACGTGTGTAGTTTCACAAGTCAAACATTAATTTGTTTGTTGATAAAAAATGTAGTTTTATATTTTTTCCTGAGATATTGCCCACATTGCCGGCTATGTGCTTTTCAGGCGAAGTTTAATGATCAAATGGAGCCCGTTTACAAGCTTTTAAGAGAAGTGGAAGATGTGACATTGTCAGAAGAAGTGTTGGAACCCAAACCTGCTCATATTCACCATCTTCATCCTGGGTAAACAAGAAAAACAATGTGATACAAATAGTAAATCTCACCCGCGACAATCTCTGCGAGGATTTACAGGACAGAGCTTTTTTTACAAATTGCGTTTCAACTCCGCGCGCACTTCGGAATTTCTTGCGCTAACGTTGCTTTTTCCCACAAACACTAATTCAGAACATCTTCAAAAATTGTTGGCTTGTGTCTATGTTTGGGGTGTTGATTTTATAGTTTTGTTTCTCGTCTATTGTTGCAGTGGAACGAAACCTAATAAAAGCCACAAACCCAGGCCGGGTGAGCACTGGTCTTCCGGGAGACAAGCTGTCGATTTTGGCCACGAACAGGATGTTGTGATCGACATGGGAGGAGAACAAAAAGAACATGTCGCAAAAGAGGTGGGGGTGTTTATTCTTGTCGTAACCGGTAAGGTCGTCCCTATCTTCAATTTACAGGTGATTGCGCTACATTTTTGGTAAGCGTGGAATAATTTGAAGTACAGCTGCTTGCTGTTTGTTCTTTGCGGACCAAGCTTGTGCTTGTTTTCGGCACCGGTTGTTTGTTAACTATGAAGAACAAGTGTTTGACACTAAATGATATCTTTGTATCCGCATAGCTTATTGCAGCACCTGCTTACGCTCGTCACAATATTGCAAGGTGCACCGCACAGAACAAAATCGTCGCAGTCAAGACCGTTCCTTAGCATTTTTAGTCATCTTGCAAATGCCGCCTGAAGCAAAAAGCTTGACCCGCACTGCATTGGCGTATTACTCCTCGTGTTACGCCTAATCGTGCGTTCTCACGTTTTTAGCACAAATGTCCTGTGTTTGTGATAAACTGGTGTAAGGGTAAGTGATGCAGTTGGTCACATTTGAGATATATATATATACTATATAGTATGGAGTACGCTTGGACATCGTGGGTGAAAATAAGCGAAGCAATCTTTTTTGGGTCGCATTATTCGCCAAACAAATCGAAGGTAGTAAAACGTAGGTCCAATTTTTCTTCAGGTCTGAATTTCGCGAAAGTTTCAGAATTGAATTAATTTCGCATTGCTTGTAAAAATTCCTTCATTTCTGCAAGAAACTTTCCATTGGTAATAGGTACGGGGATAGCGCTTGTTTTGAGGTACAACTGACGATAAGTTGGCCAAGTGAATTTTTGTTTATCCGAAAGCATTCGTTCCTTTGCACCACAGCTGTGAGAATTCGAAGTTGGTGCATATATTTCATCGAAACAATTCTTAGAAAACTGCTGTTGATATCTGTGAGGAGAGACCTGGAAGAAGAGAAACTTTGGCAATTGATGCTTCAGTTATGGCTTAGCCCAGGCTTGCACAACATACGGTCCGCGAGATCTTTTCTTGCGGCCCGCGAGATTTTTCTCTGTTGCAGAAAATGTTGCAAAAGCCCGACTTCGGATAATTTATTGTCCTTTAAGAATTTCTTCCACAGTACAACGAAATAGGCTTTGCGGCCCGCGACGAATTTATGTTAACCAATTTGGCCCTTTGAGCTGTCTGAGTTGTGCAGGCCTGGTTTAGCCTAAATCTATATAAAAACAATTTTTAACTGATCATGATAGTACTCGTAGCATTTGCATAGTCTTATCGGCAAGATGTTTATAGCTTTTATGTGTAAGAGACAAGACCATGGGTTTTTGCTTTTATTTGTCTATGGGTCTTTTTCGTTTAATTAGTTGCGTATACCGACTGGATATCCACACACCAAATACGTCGAGGATTTTATTAGTGAAGGCCAGCAGGCGCTTCGCATAGATGAAGCATGTCGAGCATTCTGCAGTATAATTGCTGCCACAAGCTTCGAAATCCAAGCTATTTTTTAAGTAAGTTTGCAAGGCGAGCACAGCCAAAAATTATGTTTGGTCGTTTAAGGTTCCGCTGTGGTTGGCGGAAAGCACAGTGAGCAAACCCTCAAAACGAGCTTCGAACGAAGCTCTTATTATTTCGTCCCAACCAACCCTGACCGTCGATGATCCGAAGATTAACGATGAAGTTTTACAAGTGAGTGTGGTGCGCTTCTTTTTCCTTAGGCGCAGTATTTTTAATGCGAAACAAAAACGATTTATAATTTTCAATGTGTGCATTGGCCTAGCCAGGGGGCCGTGCCCCCACATTTCTAGCATATCTTGTCATTTTGTGCTTTGAGAGGCGGTGCCCCAAACAAAACACTGCTGCTCCCTGAAAGTCAAACGATTTGGCTCGCCGCAAAATTTAGGGCTGCCTACGTCACTGAGTGGGTGCCACCAAGTTCTAAAATAATTTTAATACTATAGGCAGTAAAATAAAATCAACTTCGGCTGCACCACATTTTCCTCGTTCGTGCAAGTAGTAATGCGCATATATCACCACATTACGCTGGTGCACGTCTGTTAATCTGCAGCGGTAGTTCTGATGAGGTGAGCTCAATACATGTCATATTTGCTTCATATTGGCAGCTGACTTTTTGCAGCAAGAGGCTTTCTACCTTCTTTCAAAACAAAAATTGGCTTTGTATTTTTTTTTATCAGAGTGACTTTGCGAACGAGTTGCCCCACTCCTTTCATTCGCTGAATCGATGACACTTACGTAAACTTGGTCGGCAAAAAGTGTTGTTTAGATCCTCTAAATTAGACGAATTGTTTGATTAGCAAAATATTATTAATTTTTTGCGGGTTTTACTGGCTTTCCCTAAAGTCATCTTACCTGACAAACATGCTGGAAACTGAGCTGTGAAGCTTGCAAAGGTTACATAAAGATATTGTTTGAAAGCATTGAAGTTTTTTGTTGCCATGTATAAAAAAATTCTGTTTCAAGTTTCTCAAAGTACGTTGCTATTTTTTCGTTTCAGACGTTGCTCGTCCAAGAAAGATCCAAGGGTCCACTTTCATCAGCATCGTCTTACCACCAACAACGTCATGATGACGACAGTGAATCGGACGAGTTCGAAGATGTCGATGACGAAACTATGGTGATGGTTGCTGGGCAACTCTACAGGTACGATGAGGTTGTGGAACGCGGCCAGGAGCTAGTTTCTAGGATGACTCCTGAAGAGAAAGAAGCCTACATTAAGATTGGACAAAAGCTTTACGAAGACATGCATGATTGAACAAGCCATGTGCCTGCTTATTGCCATTGTCTCAAATCACAACCTTCCGCCCCCACGGAGTGTGATAAAAAGCAAGGAAATCGGGAGAGACGAAGAACTGTAGCACGATCCGCTCACTGATCTGAAGGAGATATCTTTTGGGAGTTTTCTGTGCCCCACCATCAGTGTCCTCGCTCTTCAGGAGTGCAAGCGGCAGCAAACTAGTGATCTTAAGGTAAAGCATTACCCGTGGTGCGGATCTCATATAAAACACATTTTTGAAAAAGGTGAAAGAACCAAAATGTATACCTCAGCGAGATGTGACTTTAATACTTCTTCTCAGAGTTTCCATTCAGTAAACTTGTCTGGATTGCAAGCAGTAAGTTTCGCAGTTACTTGTTGCAAAACGCACTGCTTAATTCACACCGATATTTCAAAGTAGCGTGAAATATTGCTACGATGAGTGAGGTTTGGTGCAATGTGAGCGCAAATCACGTTTTCGGACGGTAGTTTAAACTGGGTATCATTATAGACGTGAACAAGGGCGGATCCAGCCAGTAAGGTAAGGGGGGAGGATTTCAGTAATATTTAATAGTCTGGTCTAACTACGGGTTCACTACTGTAAGAGATGAAGTATACTGAACAACACTGCTGTGACAAAACAATGGGGGGAAATGGCGTTGCATCGCGAATGCTGTTTTCCGAATTGTACAAAATCATGGTGAATAAATACATTGTAACTTACGTAGGTTTTAAGGGGAGCGATCGTCGCAATCGCCCCTCCCCCCGGGTCCGCCCCTGGACGTAAAGCTTTACAGTATTCAGCTTTACAATACTTACAGCCTTTCCCCAGTATAGATGGTTGCCATGTTAAACCTTAAATTTAAATTCATGCGTTTTGTCAACAACTTGGCAAGAAATCTTAAATGGAAGATCTTGACAATACACAATATAGGTAGCAAATGGAAGCAGCTGGCAACGCCTCCGATGTATTGCAACAAAGGCTTTTTTCTAGCGTTTGCAATTTGCCACAAATGTATGAAAAGTAAGCACAAAATATTCGGGTACATGACTTTTGAACAAAAGTAGTAGAAACATTTGTTGTCCTATTTCAATTCATGACGTGCAGAGTTGGATATATTACATTCTTTTAGTTAATTTACAACTACCCTTATGAATTTTTCAGTTACACTGCAGTTGCTCTTAAACTTGTAATTGTAGATCATTTTACAATAAGAAAACGAAAACATTACATACGGTTATGTCGGATGATTTCAGCGGCGGAGTAAAAATAAGTTTCGCAATTGTCATCGCTTACCATTTGACCATGCTTGTGTCCACATGAAAAAGCAACCAAAGAAGGAGTACATGCAAAATATAACAAAAAATGATAGATAGTGATAACCAAATACAGCACAAGAGTTACAGAATAAGGAAAACAAACCAAAAGAGACATAGAGACAGATGTGGAAGCGGCATCACAAGTTTTTGTTACAATTGATGAACATTTGGCAAGTTATCCTCAATTAATTAAAAGATTTCGATGATGTTGCTGTTAGTTCCCGATAGTCCATGGCTGTAGCAGCAATTGCTGCAAGCTCGATTTTTTTCAATACATTAGAGCAGGCCTTCATCAAAGTGTATTATTTTCCTCCAAGTGTCTTTCCACTTGGCTGTTTTGCAGAGTTTTCTTTTCATCATCTGCGCTTGTGTTGCTACTGTCTACTGTGGCATATGCATAGCTTTGTGATCATCATCAATCCATCTATGTTTAAACCTTGGGTAAAGAAGGGATGGAAGTATTATCCATGCAATTAATAAATGGCAACAGCCTTTTGGAAACAAATTCTTGAAGTTTTCGTTACCAACTTGTAATAACTGAGATTTGAAATTTTTTAGTTGTTCCAATGTTTTCATTAAACCAACCATCACAGGAGTATGTTACAACAATTTATTATCGAACTCCTTGCATTGCATCCTTGAAGTAACACCGCTCACGAGATCAGACCACGCCAAGTGGTCTTGATTTGTTTTTATCTCGTGATTGGTCATATTTAGAGTCGCATTGACCTCTTCATGGTCTTTCAAAGACATTTTCCTACCTAACGAACTTCGAATTCCATCTTGTCATATTCTTTTCTCGTAATGTTTTTTGCGTTGCAAGTCAGAAGTAGTATCTGCAAATGTTCTTGCAGAATTTGCAGTGTTGGTTACTTGTGCCAACTGCTTTCCAATGTAAAACTCAGGATCCTGCAGGCAATCTTTAATGAAAGTTACTCTGTGTGAGCAAAACCGCTTTCTCTTTCTGGCAAGCGAGGAGAGTATCTAAATCTGTAACATCCTCTACGAAATTTGTTCAGAAACAGGATTAGGGAGCAACTGTGTTGCGGTTGTGGTTCACCGAACATGGATGCCACGTGAGATAACCGCGGCAGGAACTACGATCGAGTATGACCAGAGTTACTTAGGAGAAATACCAGAACTGAGCTAAGACTAGTGAAGCGTTTGTGTAGGTGACTGAGCTGGAGCGTTCGTCGAAGTTCACCTGAGTTGATGGCTCGATTCCCAACTTCAATTTACATCTTCATTGCGGCAGCAGCATGCTTGCTACAGCAACTGCTATTTGTCGCCCTCACTAACCACAGTAAGATCTTTTTTGCCATTTCTAACTTGCAATAGAAAATAAGTTAAGGGTCAATTTAGGAAAACCAGTACTTCTGGTAACAACATCTGCCCCGATTCATGGTACAGTATTTCTTTATTAAGAAACATTGCAATGCGCAATTAATTATTTTAGCATTATAACAGGATTAAGAGTTCAACATAATTCCTTCAAATAGTTGCACAGAAACTTTAAGCAGCCCTTTGGTATGAAAACCGTTTAAAGCACGACAGCTTTTCCAAAAACCTGAAAATTGATTCTGATACAGAAATGTAACAGGGAAAAGTGTTTATATCATTGCAATACACTGGTATTTATACTGTCCGAGGTGCTTCTTGGCGCAATATGCTTAATTTACAGCGATACAGCGAGATATATTTTAGCGGTTTTCTTGATTTCCAATGTTTTCAACATTTCTTAAGAGTAGATGCCTAATTTAATTACCAACTTGACAAAGCTTGTAATAATCGACATTCAATAAAGTTGTTTATCACTTAAGGTTATTTCTGAAAGACTTCTTCACCGTTTCCGTTGTTGTTTCATTTCTTTGTCGAAGCTCGTGTTAATTACTGAATCTATTGATGCTGGGTTGTGTCCCAGCAGTTCACCAGTTCTATGCAGAATAAAACCAAGTAGGAAAACTTGAACAGGGGCGCATCCAGGGGAGGGGCGATCGCCTCCCCCCTAAAACCTGTGAAAGTAAGCTTTTTCACCATGATTTTGAACAATTCGGAAAACAGCATTCGCGATATAAGGGCATTTTACAGTCCATTGTTTTGTCACAGCAGTGTCATGAAGTATACTTCTCTTTTACAGTAGTGAACCCGTAATGAGGCTAGCCTGCGAAATATTACTGAAATCGCCCCCTCCCCTAAACTTTCTGGCTGAATCTGCCCTTGAACTTGAAATGCTTTCACCGTACAGGAAGCATTATCTGAAACAAGTTCTGTTGCTTCTGATATTCGCTCTACAACACTGTCATATAAGGCTTGGCAATGTTATAATCTGTTTACATTTAAAATGAGTCTGCTGCCTCCATTCTGCATTGGAGTGGATAGTAATGCTGAAAAAACTAGCGATATTTTGGTTTGTCCAAATATCTATTAGGTAGACATGTGGCAAACAAATGTAATTAGAGGTAAATGCAAGTTCACGTATTTGGACAATGGTGTTTGAAACGATTGAGCAATAGTTTTGAAAGTGTTTTTGATATTTCATTTCCCAAATGTTATATTTCTGATGTAATCTTACAAATATAGTTGTCGAAAGTGTGATTGAGAACCGGGTCGCTTCAGAACAACGAGCCTTAGAATGAATAAACCCTTTCAATAACCTACAACTGCAAAAAGAACAACCCCTCCTACTAGTCAACTTTACTGGACTAGCCAATGCGCTAACAATCAACCCATTACTGGATCAGTTATCCATTACAATGACGTATCAATTACCTTTACATCTAAAACTGCGAAGCAAGATCACGCATCATTCTTCAGCAAGTTGGTTAAACAGACTAATCATAGCATTCTAATAACATCCGCATAGGGCTGTGCTGCTTGACTGAATGCCTTACCGCAACTTTTTGGGTGACCAACCGGGACAAAGCCCTTAAACCGGGTCTGTCCCGGTTAAAACAGGACGTCTGGTGAACCTAAGTGTATATAATGTTAGAAAGTTACATTTTGGGGATCATTGATACTAGTGTTGCCACTTCTGATATTTTATCATGACATCAGATGTGATGTTCTCAGATAAATTTCTGATGTCTAATGCATTGGCGACAAATCTGACGTTGACTGGATTCTTGTTTTTTTCCGCATTTCCTCTCATTTCAGGACGAAAATAAGTTAGATTCATGATTTTTAAGTTTCTTTCATAAATCTCTCACCCGAATCAGTGGCGTAACTAGAGGTTTGACCCTTGGGGACAAAGCTTAGATGAAGGGTGCCCACTAGCCAAAACTCAGAAAAAAAAGTTAAGAAAGATACTGAATCTCTGGATGTCGTGAATGTCTGTACAAGACAAAAAAAATAAAACGCCCCGAAAAACGCAAAAAAACAACCTAAAGAATACTAAATATCAAAATGTGAACCGGAGAGGGCCCAGCTTTTACATTGAGCTTGCCAGGGGGGAAGGTCGCTCTCTGCCCCCTGTCAGTTAAGCCACTGACCCTAATGTGTGTTTGGTTATGGTTTCAAACTAAAGAAGCTCTCTTCGCTGCGTTGAAACAAACATTTTACGTAAATCATAAACGACTTCTCCATTTAATGGCGATATTTCGCTATGTTTTGGATTCAACGAGGGTACTCGCGCTTTGTTAGGTTTGTTAACAGAAGCATTTAGCTTATGTGAAACCGTAGAGTAAAAATTTGGTGTAATCTGATGTTGAAGAAGGCAAAAATCGGATGTTAACAAGACTGATCCCAGTGGCAACGTTGATTGATACTAAACAGCAGTCATGCCAGTCAGCAACCACTAGCTTTTAGCACGTGAATAGTAATGTTATCGTGACATTTGTGCAATAGGCGTTATGGATGAGAAGAGAGTGATACCCATGTCAAAAGAACGATCATTAGAAAAAGTCACCAGTGAAATCATATATATTTGCATTCAACAAAACTGAAAATACTTACAGGCTATTCAATAGCGATTACTAAAACTGGCAGACAGTCAAATTTGTAGATAAATCAGTTGCTGTTGGGGGCCCTTGTCCCCTTGATACTTAACGCAGCATATAGGAAATATAGAGTTGTATTCTTGTATCGCTTCTGAATTACGAAATTTTTCAAACGAGTATATTATTTGAAACAAATACATATCACGGGGGCTCCCTTACAGCGGGGGGCCCGGGGCAATTGCCCCCCCTTAATCCGGCCCTGGATACATCCACCACCTGGTAACAGTGGAGATTTTGGTAGGGGTGGGGCTGCAGGCATGATGCGCAGTAGCATTGTAAAGATTTGTAGCTTTTACAAAGAGCGGAAATGTGCAAGAAAAAAATTGATCGTCCTTGTAACCTTAAGCAACTTGAAAAAGACATCAAATCGCGCTGTAAAACACACCTCTTATAAAGTGCATGAAAACTGATGTTTTCAACTATAAGAGCGATATGCACGTGCGATTCAGCATTTTGTGCACTCCAGCTAATCTGTATTTATAAAACTTTACTTCTGCATCGACCCAATGGCTTCACTGATTGCACACTAAACTTCCCCCTCACATTTAACAACAAAATTGCGCCCATGCTTCAATCCAGTAAATTTCCTTGCGAAAGAGCTCTAAGTTCGAACACGGGAACGCCAAACTTGCTTCTTGCCACGGGCGCCATCTAACCACATTACGCCCCTGATTGAAATGTCACAAGATTTAAATCTAACTACATGTTCATCTTTGGTCGTTTTCATGTATTGGGCATGCGAAAACCACACTTTCAATGCAACGCCAACCGAGAAGTTGCAACAACATCCCATTGTTTTTGCAATGAACCGCACATATTGCAGGTTCTTTTTGTGAAGATTGTACCTGGCACCAACTTCACATCCTGGTCAAAGCACCACTTCATTGTGATTGGAAAGGTCGAGCAGCAAGTGCACAAAGGTTCACACTGTAGCACCAAACAACAATAAAGATCCCACGTCGTGATCATCTTATTTCTGCTTGTTCGCGCCACATTGGTGTTGTTCTTCACGCACATCCCGTTCGTGATGAATCACACAGTCACCACAACACTGAGAGGCTGCAGCAAGGTTGGGCTAAAAACACTTTTTAAAACGACTGAGAGTGAAAGAGACAAGTAAAATGCAAACTGAGAAAACATATATAAATAACCTGCAATCAAACTTGTTAAAACAAATTGGGCACCGTTTTCTAACTTATCGGGCGCCATTTCATACCATGTTGGGCACCATTTTCTAACTTATCGGGTGCTATTTTATGGCATGTTGGACGCCATTCCATAGAAAAAAAAGTTAGAAAAAAACGTGAGATTTCGTGTGACTCGAAGCGATTTCACAGTTCCTGTGGCTCGACTCGACCAAGTCATTACTTTGACTCGAAAAAATTTTGGACGACTCTGACTCGACAAAAATGATTCGGACACATCACTGCTTGTTAGTCTGATACCGTACACGCTATTGCTGAGCTTAACAGAGCTTATTGCATTGTTGAATATTTGAGTTGGGTTACTAATGGCTGTTGCAGCCGCAATTATGCGTTGCCCTGAGCCAACCAAGATGAGAGTCAATGGACGACCAGGATCATTCTTCTGTTGCTACTACGAATTCAATGTTATCTGTGACGTCATCATGTCGTCACATGTGCAACAGAGATGAGCGGACTGTCATATTTTGCGATCCGGGTCCAGTCTTGATTTAAAAAAACTCAGTCCAAGTCCAACAACATTCCGAAAAATATTTCAAACGTAAAGTCAAGTCCAAAACATCTGAAAAATGCATCCTTTTCACAACAAAAATGCTGCATTTTTTTCCCACTAAACTCAGTCCAAATCCGGTCCATATCCTAAATTTTGAAGTGATTTAGAGTCCGGATCCAATCCAAATTCAACAAAATTTGCTGTAGTCCGGATCCAGTCCAGTCCAACGTTCGTCTCTTATGGGCATAGGCTAATAACAGTTACATGAATTTTGATTCAAAGGAGATTTGATTTTCGTATTTTCATAATTTTTTGCTATGTAATTTGTGGATTAGATTTCAATATAAAAAACTTAGATCATCTTTTCTGGAAAAGACTCAAACTAACAGTATGAGGCCCACTTCTGTTGCGATCGGAAATCCTGAGCGGCATGTGCGCAAAGCTTCGCACCGCAGCAGCAAGCAACAATAGAGATCGAGATCACCCGACGAGATCACACTCATCGTCACCGTTAGCAAGCACAATCAACTGTTCACCAGGTTCACAAGCATTATTAGAGGTCACTCACCAAGATCACTCTATTGTTGCTTGTTCGGGCCACATACATACTGCCGTGATAGCATCGTGCAAACACTACATTAAACCCTAATAATGTTAAATGCAGTGTGGCCGCTCAGTGAAAAGCAAAGTCTCCAACTCTACCACCGTACTATGTGGAAGAATTGACACCACCAGAAGAAGACATAGTCAAAACTGAAAATTTACACCGATATTGATCATTACTGAAGACAAAAGAGCTCAGTGCTTAATATAGAAGCAAATAACTGGTAATCATTATCAAACACTAACAAAGTACTTTGCAACTGCCATAACACCAGGGGCATTTCGGCCAAGGTTCCCAAATTACATCATTTCCATAATTTCCTTGCCAATCAGCCAATTTTATAGAATTCTTGTAACATGTTTGAGTGAACATGGTGACGTCAGAGAAACGCAAACAAAAATTTTGTATTTGTGTCAGAGATAAGCGGAGTCACATTTTTCAGACTCTGCTTCTGGCTTTAAGACCCTTGCTCTGAAACATTTGGAAACATCAACTCCAACGCCTGTTAACACTCTGAAAGCTTTCCTCAAGAAGATAGTCTATTTTGCCTCTTGAGGCAAAATATATGCCGCGGCTATTTTGCCTTTGATCAAAGAAATGGTTGAAGCAGTCCAGTGACAAGCACAATACAGAGAGACACAACATGTTGAGGTTTACAGCTATGGCTCGCTTAGCCTATAGTTTACGCAATGTAGACAAAAAGCCCCTCAAAGCTTGACCACACTTAAATTAGACGTTACGGTCAGCTGTGTTGGTCATGCATTCCAAACTTGTTTTGTGATCACTTCAAACAATTGTGTACAGTTACTGAAAAAATAACTTCCGTACAGTTTTGCCTCATGAGGCAAAATAGTCACTGCTCATCAAATACACATCTTTTAAACATTAGTTTCTACTGTAATTTAAGTTACCGTTGCAACCGTAGCTAAGTAGGCTAGTTCATGTTTAATAATTAACCAGGTATCTGACAATTATATGAACTGAACGATAACTTCCAATTTTTGCAAAAGTCTTGTTTTTAATCTCTAAGATCAGGAGCTGATCACCTGTTTACAAATATTGAATCGTACTTTGAACATGTGCTCTGATAAAACTCTGAATATGAGTGTGCCAAACTAAGCCATTAACATGAATGTACAAGCAAATCCTACAAAAAAATTAACAAGATAAAACTTACGTATAACTTGCAATCCCTTTCTAATTCAACGTAGCAACAGAGCTGCAAAACAATACAGGGTATCTTTGAAGCTGCAACTATGCAATCAGGGCAAACATCCAACTTTGTTCCAAAATGGGAGACGGCTCCAAAATGGGAGTGGAGGTTGGCCTATGCAAGTGGTGGCTAGCAGAGATGATTGGATAGTGGATTTTCACTATCTGATCCTATCCTGTTTTTGAGAAATGATATCCGTATCCGAATCCTGTTTTGGTTGAAATCATACTATCCGCATCTGAAAGTGTACTGCGATGCGTAACATACATTTTTGTGCTGTGTCTATTTTGCCTCATGAGGCAAAATAACTGCTGGAGCTATTTTGCCTTTAGCTAAACACAATTGGTTGAAGTAGTCACACGACAAGTTTGGAACGCATGTCCTGCTTAGTTGACCATGACATCTGTAAAAGCTCAGTCCCATGCATGGGTGATTGTTGTCATTGTTTCAGGGATAGCAAGTAGTTAGCAGCTTCTTGTTTGCATTAAGTGAACTGTAGGCTAAACCCTAACACTAAACATTGAACCCCTAAACCTAAAACTTGACATAAACCCTGATCCTAAACACTAACCATAAACTCCTAAATCCCAACCAACTGTCTCTGCGTATCATGCTTGTCATAGGACTACTGCAACCAATTATGTTCAAATGAAGGCAAAATAGTCCCAGCACAGATTTTTCCTCGAAGCAGAGTAGACACTTGATTGCGTTGTATCACTTTGGTCCCTGTCATGCTTGTAAACAGAAAGTTTGACATATTGCATAACGAAGTATTTTTCCGAGTCAATTGGATTAAAAAGCAAGCTGGAGTTTTGCCGCACAGCCCAGTCACCACGGGGCGCCTTTGGTGGGCTTAGCCCCTCCGAAACAAAGCTCCAATCCTCCCTCTCAAATTGAAATATGAAGCACTATAACACAGTGATGTTTGTTCAAATTTCAGAATGTCAAGCCCCACTGCACAAATGTACTGTAAAGCTCCCCTAGAGACTTTCTGGTGACGCTTCTGTTGCCACACCAAGTTTTTCATTGGCCATTTTTTTGGCTGCGATGGTTAGATTTTAACACCATCCATGAGTTCACATACAAGTTTTATTT
>Ga0210059_1010991_pt1 | contig 13901 bp, 5 predicted proteins | sample Ectturendosymbi2_FD_188042 | JGI IMG/M metagenome (GOLD analysis project Ga0210059, IMG submission 188042) | Ecteinascidia turbinata endosymbiont from Florida, USA - Sample 2 (SPAdes) (version 2) | ecosystem: Host-associated > Tunicates > Ascidians > Unclassified | place: Key West, Florida... | reverse complement strand
AGTTGAAACTCTGGTGAATGGTCTTCCATAAACTGAATAATGTGTGGTTGTAATTTGAAATAAATAGCTTTTTAATCAAAGTCACAATTGAAATTTTCATGGGTACACATCTTTTTGGGTCACCCTGTACAACGTTTAGGTTTTTGTCACTGGTTATCACTTTTCTGGTGGTTGAAGTAAAATTATTGGGTATTGAACTTTTTGTTTTAACGCTGGTGTTTCTAAGTTGTTTCCGTCATCTGTTATTTGGTTAACTTAGTGCAACATAATATCCATTTTAGCAGGAGAAAAAAAGCATCGACTTGCCGGGTTTAAGTGAGGGCGTGATTTTGATTGAAAATGGCGTAGACGTGACCCATGAGCCGCAACATGTGGAGTTCAATGAACAGTGGCTCAATGGTCCCGCCTAACTTATTAGATAATGCAGACGCTTGAGAAAAAGCATGATTGCTATACTTTGTAATTCTATTATCTATTTCGTAGTATTTTTTGTGAAAGGGCTTAAGCTATTGGCATAAATGCCGCGAATAAAGCTGCGTAAATTTGAAGACGGTGGTTTCCAACCCCAGATCCAATATGCGACTTGCCTGCTTCAACTCTTTCCATAGATTTAGCCTATTGCATCCAACATTTTGGCTGGCTTTGAAAAAACGAAAATATTCCCTTTTGAGTAACATATACAATTTTTTCAGACGACATTTGTCCGTCACGTTTCGTGGCGGACCATCCTAAACTTTTGCAGAAAAGGAATTTGATTGGGGTGCTGAATTAAGAGAAATTTTTTACGCATATTCTGAAAATGTAGCATCCTCCAGTTATTATATAACTCTTCAAGATACAAGCGTACGCCAAAAGTCTGGGTATCACAATAATACGAACCAGAAAGAAGCGCAAGTCTTTCCATTATCACCGACCCACCCTATTAAAGCAAAAGCTAGTAAAAAATATTTGTGTTCATGGAAAAGTTACAGATATAAGTAAACATTCTAAAGCAGTAGCACAGCCAATAATTTTGTTTGGACAGTCAATGACATCGTCAGTCACTGACGGCATCTTGGGTCCAACTGTTCCATCCTTTAGTTTGCAACAGTTGAAAATTCATAGAAAACCGCCAGTAATCTTAGCAAGTTTGTTTCGCGGGCCCATGGCTTTTTCGACCTCATTCTGACTGCGATAGTGTTTTTAAGCCTCGTCAGAACCAGACCTAGGGCCCTTGAACTTATAATAGTAGCAGCAGAGAAGCCCGTAAATCATCTCATGAAGAGCGATGCTGTAGTAACAGGCCTGTAACCAGCTTGGGATACAAGAATGAAGCGAAGATTTTTCTGAGGGGGACCAATTAGATGTACAATAGTTTACAGTATGTTCAACACTTTTTTCCACGGAAGGCAAAAAATTTTTCAAGGGGCTTGTGCACCCCATAGTTACGCTGTGTACTTTTGCAATCAGTTGCAAAATTAAAAGTTTTTTATATATTCGGCAGGTGGTGAAAATAAGCATGAATATAGCTATTTAGAGGAAAGGTTTCTTAAAAAGCATCTCAGCAGTGTTGAATATAGTTTTATTGAGCCGAACATAAAAGATATTCATGCGGACCCCTATCTCCCTCTTGTCACATCAAGTTCAACCAAAAGAGGTTTGGCATTACAAAGTTTGCTGTTAACAATCACTGGATATATACATTGATGATATATTTTGTTCAGATGTATGAAAAGATACCGTGTTGTAGTATTATTCAATTTTCAGGATTGATCTTTGAAATAACATTTCATTTTGATTCACCTTCAAATATTTAAACCGAAGATCTACTTTCCATAAATTGGTAATAACCAGTGATAATAAACCCATTAATGTGTTTCAGTTAGCTGCTTGAAGTTTCGTTAGTTCGATTTTTAATTTAAGGAATGGTGCACATAAACAGTGCAGTAATGGACCAACAGTTTCGTACAGTTTTAAGCATGATTCATTGGTCCCTCAAGCCGGTTCATAGGTCCCGACGCACGGGGACCCTTGATCCACTTGGATGTCGAATGAAATAATCCATGTAACTTTTAAGGTGGCCGGTATTCTGCTCCGTAAATTCCCACTAAGCATGCCACAACCTAAGACACGTACTGGAAAATTGAGCAAAAAATGTTCCAGCTACGCTCAATATAAAAAGTGGTTCGTAGGCGCGGACTTTCCCCTATGCTTTTTCTCGTTCTCTCGTGCACGTTCATTCAGACTTATAGTGCAACTTCACCGTTTAATCCACATCGGGAAATGGACAAAAAATTTTCTCCAAGTTACTCTTCAAGTCAAATAACCTATGCGGAAGCGGTAGAATTTTCGCGCTTCCGCTTCCACATCCCTGATCGTAATCGATTACATTTGTGCTGTAATCGCCCCATGTCTGATTCAGATGTTTGATATCCAGTCCGTAGCTCCGCTGATAGTGTTGACAGATATTTGCTCCAAGTTCTGCGGAGAAAATACATTGCTGTGCAATCTTCTGTTTAATATTTTCAACGTTCATGACGAACAAACGAACAAAGTTTCTATGAAAATGAAGTAGTTCTGACTTGACAACTATTTGACTCGATTATAAGCGCAAACCTTGGAATCAACGTCGTGGGTTGCAGTTATTAATCTTCGTTGCAATTTTTTTAAACTTCCAGATCGAGTTGCCAAACAAACTTCTCGGAGAGGAAGATGTAACTCTCAACAATATTGATTCCATTATTGTTGGTGAGTTGATTAATGCTTGACCCTCATTTCATTTTATCTGATTCAAACCGGAAAGGGTAGGTTTCAAATCTGCTCACGCAATGGTTTTTGAAACATTTTTATGGGGATATCGACGTCGACGCACTTTGTGTCTTTATCTTATTACTTCTGTAAACAATGTCCATACCGATGTGGTTTCCGACAGCCTGATGGAAGACCGATGTATGATCGTACTCCGTGTGCATAATGAACGTCCCGGTTCCTGCTTGATTTCGAGTAGGTCATTTTTATGTTGATGCATGTGCTTCCCCTGTTTCTCAGTTATTTATCAGTTTTGTTCCGGCCGCGACGCTCTCGACTGTGTGCAAGTCATTGCTGTGATTTGAGAACTGTTTGCCTCGTTGTTTTTATACAGAATGTTAGCAGCCCATCACCGGCTTGTGCAGTAAAATAACAAGAACGTTGAAATGGTTTGCGATTTTTTGATGCAGAATATCCCAACAAGCGTAAGAAGTTGACGCACAAATCAAAAGTCAAAAATGGTATCCAGCGTCTTGAATTGCATTGCAAAGATTTCAGAATTATTGCTTTTAACTTCAAATTCACTGTAAAGGGAGAAGAGAAAGGAGTGAGTGGCAGATTGTTGTTGGTTGACTATTCATCTCGCACATATTGTTTCACTGTTCATAGCATTTGATCCCTATTCATGCATTATATGAGAAATACGTTTTAAGCGGGTCCACCTGTTTATGATATATTTATATGAAACATTTGTACTGCAGTTTGATATTGATATTTAGTTGCTGTAACCTCAATCAAGCAGGCATAAGCACATGGTGTTGATTTACGAATTTTCAAAACCTGCGAGACTGCTGACTCGGCTGTTCATGCGACTCACGTCCCGCGCGTGCAGGCTTCCCTCCAAGTAATTCGTATGTTTGGCGACACAAACGCTGGCCTGTGATGGCAAAGCACAGTATGATTGATGGCAAGCTTGGAAAATACCACGTGTAGGAGCACATCAATTAAGTTGATAAGCGACGCAGATATGCCTTCTGCACGAAACCGGAAGTTGTGGCAACGTTTTTACTCCGCTTCGATGCTGGCATTCCGCCTGTGATATAAAACGAATTTGAACTTGTTTAAGTATTCGCAGATAAAAGATAAGACAACGTAACTATTTTATTGTACAGTATGAAATTCCACCTCTTACCGCCCTGCAAGATATATTTGTCCTGCCAGCACGACGAAGATAATCCACATCTTCTGCAGTTTCTTGTCAGTTCATTAGGCCATGCGTTCCTGAAAATAATGGAACCACTAAAAATTCTTTAAATTCTTTGGTAAACTTGGTCTAAATGCAACAAAAAAGTTGGTCAATTAATTCTTTGTTTGGCCGTGCGTGGTGAAAACTTAATATTGTTATAGGGCACGGTGGTATGAATAAAAACTCAACCTTCCGGGTTTTCCGCACGCTACGGTTATGCGTAATTTTTTTTTTTGCAGGTTGTGCACTCCATTTTGCATCATGCTTACCCCACCACTGTGTCGCTCCTATTTGCTCTCGATCACAAAGGTGAAAAGAATTTCGGCGAAGGTATATTTTTTGAAAGATGTTTTGTAGTTGTCCAAGACTTTTCACGACCAAACTTGCCGCGGTTGTTCAGAATCTTATAATTTTGGCGAAGTAAACGTTTTTGTGGAGTTTGTCTTGGAGTTGAACCTGTATCAAATTAATTGTTAGGATCTATTTAGCAGATCGCCATGTTATTGTGGCAGATTACAAAACGTCGTTATATCGGTCCTATCCTGATTGGTCGAAACATTTACGGAACGGACTGGGTGAAGCGTGGAGAGTATCATCAGCGAACCAAAATTTTATGCTCTCTGACAGGTAAGAGTGTTTCAATTTGTGGAACACGAATGAAGTTCAAAGGTTTTTTCAAACCGATATTATCAGTCAAAAATGAATTGCAAGGACTGCTTTTTGGCTGAAAACTGCCGAGTTCACCTATTTATTTTTTAATGTGTTTCTAGACTAAAATAATTTGTGAAAGAGTTCATTTTATAGAGGTGCAACGGAACTAAAACAATTTGCTCTTCTGTGCGCGTGACTTGCTGTGACGTCAGTCATCAAAGAAATTGCCTGGCGAGTTTTTCATGTAATAAAGCCCTTGACTTCGTTGCTCATCAGAACAAAAATATTGTAACGAAATCGCGTTAAGATGTAAGATTTTGATGATAATTTAAGATGATAATTTTGAAGAAAAATGCGAAGGTTGTGTAAGAGGCGAGAAATTTGCCCTTTCGTTCGTGCAAATTGTTCCAACACAGTTTTGTTGATTTATCTGGCAAAGATTGACGCGTTACATAAAACGCGTTACTGCAGCTTACGTGAAATAGCAAAAGAGTTAGATATTATAATATTGATGCCGTGAAACGTTTTGGCGTTGTTGGTCATTGCGCCCATTAATTTGCCTTATGGTGGTGTAGTTTGAGAAACAGGTGGTTTAATAAATTGAAATCAACGCACAGAATATTTTTGTGAAGTTGGAGTGAAACCGTAACAACTGGAACTGGTGGGGAACACTCATCGTTGTTTCGCATGCCAGTCGTGCATGTGATAGTAGGATACAAAGTTTTTTTCGAAGGTCCGGTAGTGTTTTGTGGTGACGTGCTGGATGGCTCAGCCCTTCTTGCGTCGCGGATTTGAGCGGTTCAACCGAGATCAGATGAAGTTTTTACAAGAGACCTTTTTAATTGTACTTATGGGGGGTTCCCTATTATTATAAACCAAACTGCCTTTGTATTTGAATTTTTGGACAGTTGTTTTTAGAGCAACTGGCCAGCTTATGGGCAAAAATGTGTACGGTAAAGAACAAATCAACATAGAAATCTACACGCAATCTTGAAATGTATGTATTCCATACATAAGCGTGTTCTCAAAAAACTGCCAATAAAATGAGGTCCGAACGTTTTCTCACAGTCGATACTATGTGTTGTATGCCCACTGTAAAAACTCCTTGTTAGAATTGAAAAACTAAAGCTGCTTTGCGGTGGCGGTTACCGCACCACAGTGGAGTAAGCACCATTATTGATGAAACATCCGGTTCTAATCCTGTAGCCTACCTCAGCTATGCCTGATGCTTCCTGCAGTCCTGGAGACATGATCGTCATTAGCGCATGCTGTCAACGCCGGTCAGATGCCGGCAAAGGCAGACAAAACGCGACCTCTGCGTAGGTGATGAGCACGTCATAGGAAAAGAGCGTGCAGAAGGGAAGAAGAAACTTCCCATTCACCCGTCTCAAGTACTTCGGAGCGTACTGACTTTGCTTTCGCATAATCCAATGATGGCGCTCGTCTATTCTCGAAAGCATTGTAAAATCTCTTCTAACATCGAGGTCCAGCGCAGCGTGATCAATCGTGAATATATTCTGTCAATTCCACATGCTGCGAAGATATATACTGTTAGGGCGCTTGCATAAAAGAAATGAACAACTTTGCGCAGTTGTAGACTTCCGTGAAAACTTAGGCCGTTCATTTTGAAACTTTGATAGAAGACATTTTTGAGTTTACAAAAACTGTTTTCGTCTGTTATGTGATTCTATTACCTGAATTATCACGTTCCAGGTCATTGCACGGTATGTCGTGTGTTATATTCTCAATAGTTTGCAACGTACATTCACCTCTGTATATCGCGCGTTGCAAAATCTCCTCTTACCTAAGTCACAGTCGAAGCGGCAGCGCTCGAAAATAATTTTGGTTGAACTAATAGATGTTTCATCAGTCACTGAAATGCCTTAAGTCACTAACTTTCCAGTTGTATCCCGCTTGTTGCGAAAATATGTGTTTATTGCCCATCCAATATAGGCAATCCCGATGTGCCATAAAGTACAACCGTGGAATACGGCATAGCAGTATTTAACACCCCTGATAAACAGAGTGTGCACACTGCGTCTGGTCATTCGTTACGAAGAGTGCGATCCTAACCATCCGCTCCATAAATACAGTTCAAAATATACCGAGTTCTGTGCTATTTAATGTTTCAAACGCTTTTACGTAAAATCGACATTGCGTATCGTGTTGCGAGCTGCAAAATGTCAAATAATCCTCCCAGTTTTCTACCGCTCATGCGTCCCCAAGACTTAGAAATAAATTTCGCGGACCCTCCTCCTACAAATTACCACTAGCACAAGAGTTGTCAAAAATCTGCGCGAGCACGGTGATTTTTGTATTACAAGACTTGCAGCTTCAGCTGTTTAGTGTCGATACGCATGTGTAAATGATGTTTAAACTTGAACTGAGGCCAACCTTTTTCGTGATTAAAGGTGCTTCCGCAACAGTTTCTTGATGATCGCAGGTCTTAGGTATCAAATGGTGGTTTCAGGACACGAAGTGTTATATCCACTGTGCATCGTGTCTTCGCGAAGAATCGTTCCTTATTTGTGTAAGAAACTGCCCTGAAAATATTCCAACTATTTATGAAATAAGTAAAGTATGCGATGCAATGTGAGTGTGGCTCAATACAGCACATGACTGTTGAAACGTCACAATAGAAAAGTAACGCCTTACTACACGGAAAAGAGCGTGTATGTAGTTCTAATGTATTTGCACTCCGCTTTTTGTAATTAATAATAACGATTCGTTGAATACGTGGTAAATAGGGAACTGTTATGTACGAACCTGCGGGTATCACTTTATAAAGTATCAGGAAGTCTATATGGAACCGCGTATAGCGTAAAGATTATAATTTTACAATAATTATTGTATTATTGCAGGTTAGGCAGCTACTTCATCGTGCCGTCATCACTAAGCGACAGTGATTTAAAAACTGCAGCGAACCAATTCGTGGGTAGCAGAATACCGGTAAGTAGTGAGTAAATCAAATGATTGTGATCCTTGGTGTAGTCAATAATTAATCCTTTTTTATATACTTTGTAGTGTGTGAAACAGTTGTTTTTCCATCGTTTCATGAACTTGTTTAGCTGATTAGATAGCTGGCAGCTGGCATTTTTGTGCGCCAACGTCAAACCTAATTTTTCGTAGTTACTGACTGCAACGGCATTGCAACCGATAAATTGATGTCAGTACATGGAGCCTCAGTAGTTCTTTCCTGTTGTCCCGTTGCAGTAATTTTATTTATCCTGAACTGTTCAGTTCAGAGCATCTGCAAGCACATAAAGGTATTATCGCAAAACTGACTGTTGGTCAGTTCTTTTGCAATCTATATGGCGCTTGGTTTATGTTTTTTTGTGAGCAAGTACAGTGTTTGCAAATAGTTAGTTGTAGTTTGTTTAGCACGGGCAATAAATAATGAGTCGTTATGTTGCGTTTGTTCGAATTCATTGTGGTGAATTGCCAAATTGCTGCGAATGCTGGATTTTTTAAACATCTGTTGCCTCTCTTTGAATCGCCACTTCGACAACCCGCAGTGGTGTTGAAATGTTTCAAATGAATCATCCCATGACAGCTTTTAATTTAGAAATGTCAAACATTTTAAGCGAAATTCATCTAAATAATCAGGAACTCGCTTAAAACAGACCTGTGCTTTTTCTGTTGTTTCGAACACGCCTGCGCGACTCTCACGTACGTTTATTCGGAAACATTTTCCTCACCAGAGGGATAGTTACTCTTAAATCAATGAACTGAGGTGCAGTGCAGATCTAACTTTTTTGATTTGGTCAAAAAATGCAGGCTAGCGTTTGAGAATAGTTTTGAGAGGATCTGCGGGTCTGCCAGAAAAGGGTAAATATCGTGTAAAGGTCTGAAGGGTATGTCTGGTTTGGGGCAAAAGTTGGTTTTGTTCATCGCCGAACACTCTTTTTGAACGAACCGTTGTAAACAGTTTTGTAGCTCATTTTGAAGCTAGAGCTGGCGGGGTTGGTGGTCGGTGTCGTGATCAGGGCGTTCTCGAACACTGAGTTTCGCGCATGGCGGAACGCATACGACCGGCAACTTTGCTCAGTGTCAACGTGACAATGCATATCTCCTGAGTGATTAAAACGTGCCTACGCCTAGGCGTTTGTTTGCTTCTTCACTGCAATCACGCAGTGTCCTTGCCTGCTGCAGTGCGCCCGTGTTGTTGCACTGACTTGTTTTGACTAGCGTTCTGCTTAGACTTGGTGTTGGTCGTCCGAGAGTGGGAGTCACCTCGTGCGGTCGGCTGAGTTGACGGCTGAGACTGAGCTGGGCGAGTGGGAGAAGCGAATTCACAACGCCATTCAACAGACAACCCAGCCGAAAAAGCCTCTCAGGTGATTTGCCTCGCGCGCAATGCTGCGTTGTTTTGCGGTTCCGACATGCCGACTTCCAATTATTGTTATTGTTGCAGAATAATCGATGTGGGAAAATGTTGCTCGAGTTGCTCTCAAATTCAACAAAGTTTTTCTAAGTTGAAAAGTATTTGCATGTCAGGTGAGACGGGGTGTGCTGTTTTTGATAAATCAAAAGTTGTTGAACCACGTGTTACGAAAGCAACCTCAAAACTAAAGCAATCAACCTAAAGGTCGTAGGTTACTATTACAACCACATGTTCTACCCAGTTTTGTTAAACTTATCTGTTTTTGGCAGCGAGTAAATTAAAGCACAGGAAGACCGTACAGTTACCATGAAGACCACAACAAGAAAAACAACAAACGTTAGGGATTAAAGGGAATTAACGCAGTGCAGACCTTCTGCCCATATGACCGGTCACTTTGCGCCTCAGAACACTTGGAAGATTGCAGTAGACCAAATGCGTTGCACGCGTCTCTAATAACACTGTAGACTTTCCATGGTTAAAGTTTTGCCCCTTGATTGATTTTAGCACTTACGATTCCAAAAAAACTAGTTGAATGTTTTTTCGGTGATAAATTGAAGGACGAGAAAGACGTGGTTGTTGTGGTCGACCTTTGGATATCAATGCAGATAAAAGGCAATCTAAGATAAACGTTAAAATTCTTAGCAAGCAGAATTATCGTCCTTTTGGTCACCTTTCTCATATATTTTGGTTTTTGCCATCCATTTGGTATTAATGGAAACAAACTTTGTCAAATTCTAAAGGTGCCTTCATTTTAGTTTGACATATCGGGAGTTAAGTGGGCTGCGACACTGTCTGATTGTATTTGTGGATCATATTTTCAGTTTTTTATCATTGATCGTGCTTAATCTCTGCCGCTTGTTCAAGTAAATATCTTTACCGGCAAGCTTGAACTTGCAATCAATCTGTGGCATTGCTCCTTACGTCAGCCTGGATGGATCCGGTCATTGTATGGGATTGTGTGGTTGCAATCGAGTAGTGTTCTGATCTAACTCAAGCCTTGGTTATGATTTGTTCAGCTATTGGTGGGTAGCTGTGTGCTTTTCCTGTGGTTAAGGTTGTTGGGGAATGTTTTGATTTTGTTAAAAATGGTTAGTGTTTGTGAATAACGTACTGCGGCTTTCAAAGTTGAAACTTAAAAAATATCGTCAGACCTTGTTCAAATGACAAAACTGAACAAACTTTAGGCAAGATCACCACCTTGAAATAAAGAAATGTAAGATTTAGGTGGAATGTCAGATTTACAGTAGCAAAGAAGAAAAGTTCAATTTTATGGAAAAGATATGCAAAGAACCAGTTGAGCTGCACCTTAGCAATTGTCGATACGAAGATACAGTGGGAGCGATGAAAGCGAAGTGCAGATGCTGCTGTTGTTTTTTTTCAATATCGGCACTGTTGACGCACCCTGCACGTTGTGCAGGATCTTGCGACCCATTGGTTGTTTTTAAACTGAGAGTAATGGAATCTAAACACCCTTCTGCGAATCTTGAGTTTGAGCTAAGTAAATAAATTACTGAAGTTAACCTTGCAATAGGTGGTTTCGAACGGCAGAAGTTGTTGTTTCTTGTGCATAAACTTTTGTTTTGAATCAGTCACCACCCGGATTATTTGCATCAATTCGTGCACGTATGGTGCACTAAGGATTTTAAATTTTGACCTTTCGTTACCTGTGTCATTTCAAGGTTCTGAGAGCGAGTTCATTGAATCGGACGCTCACTGGTTGTCGCTGTTGCACTCGTCAAAATGGTATCATCACGTGGCAAAGGTCCTGTCAGCTGCCGTGGAAGCAACCGATTGGCTTGTCTCCAAGGACCACCATATCATTGTCCGAGGTTATTATATAGTTTGCTTCCGAGCCAGCGGTCTTTCTTAACAGTTTTAGTACTTGGACCACATTACTATCCTCTCAGGATTAGTGCTTCACACATGGGTGAAGTGACTTTACTGAGATTAGCAGCACAGCAGCATCTTCACCGACGTGCACACACAGCTCGTGTTTCAAGTTGAAACTTTCAGCGCTTCATGATTACTCACTAATGCTTTTTTGTAAAGATTAACACGCAACAGCATCAGTCGAATTATGGTGGAAGTTGCCGCGCTGCTTCAACAATGCTCATGCGTTTGATTTCAGTGAGCGAGTTTTTGCACAACAGAATCGTCTGGCGTGGATGTCGCACCAGCGCTAACAAGTTTGATCCAGTTGCTGCTGGATCCAAGCTGCCGAACCATTGTCGGGTTTCAGGAACTTATCCAGCGTGAATGGATCACCGGATGCCATCCCTTCGCTGACAGATTAGGACATCTCGTGCAGCCGATTAAAAGCAATCCTGCAAACGCTGTCCTAAACGCGGATACTGACGCAAACCTTGTGGTTAGTGTTGAATGCTTGACAATACTGTATTGCAATACAGGTTGTCTTCGTTTGTGGTGGAACTTTGCTGAATGTAATGTACAAAATGTGCACTTGGTTGTTGTTTTGTTTAAATTAACTGGAGTCTTTCAAAGCAACAAATATTATTATATTTTTAACAAATATTTTTCTTTTCCGCCTAAGCTGAGAAAACGTTTAATGCAATGGCTTATTTGACTGCTGTCTGCGCAAACAAATTTTTTATTTCCAATTAGTATTGGTGCGTTGTTAAGTCCGTGTAATGTGATTATCATATTGTGTTAATTGTTGCTTGCGACGTAAAAAATGATTTGTTTCACCTTTCCTAATCTCTCCTCACGCTGCTTTTGTATAACTCTGCAATGATGGACAGCAGTTGGTTTTTCAATCGCCACTTATGGTATTATTCCTGGTGATAGCTGACTGGAAGTTTCGTTGAAAAGTTTAGATGGGATATAATATATGTATATTAACAAAGCAGCGGTTTCAGAACGAATAGAGTTTGTGGCAAAATGTATGTTAAAATGCGTTGTCCTCTGTTGTCTTATGCCCTGTGTTGGTCTAGAATTGCTTTTAAGGTATCTACTTTAAATGCATTCATGCAAAGCGTTTGTAGCGCTTTGCACAATCCATGCAATGCGGTGGTAGCGATTTCGTGCAATGAGTCAAGAAATACGAGTGTATTTTTGTCTTCCTTGTCGCTCTCCATGATTCAATTGTCTTGTTGCAGTCGCCAGTGTTCCTCTTATTCCTGGATTGCGTGTGGCAGCTGCTCTGTCAGCATCCAACCTCGTTCGAATTTAGTTCGACTTACCTGACTGCGGTTTACGACGGTACAAGGAACTCTGCCTTCGATACCTTTTTCTTCAACAGCGAACAGCAGCGCCGGCGAACCATTGGAAGTTCAGATGTGAGAAGAATAAGTGCCTTGAAACCCTAAAGTGATTAAAGGTTTTGTTCTGCTGCGCGAGCATTAAGCGGAAGCTGTTCAGGAAGATTTTTGTTTATTTCGAAATCACATTTTCGATTCCTGGCTGTGAGTAGAGAAAACTGCGATCCTGCTTAAAAATTGAAATAGTATTTCCTCTGCTGGTTAAATGGCAGCTTGGAAGTTTCTGTTCCTCTGATTACACATGCTAACGTGCGTGACTTGCTCATGTTTCACAGCAGCACTCAGCTGACCAATCATTCGAGACACCCCCTCTGTGGGCGTGGTCTATGCAGTACGATGAAAACGACATGAAGCTGTTTAACAACCCATTATATTGGTTAGTAATAGGTTAATGTTGTTGCAACTTTGCTATAAATCTCCATCGTGTTTGCGCGAGCTCACTGACGTCAATATGCCGGTGTGGTTCTTTCAAGCGCGGTGATGTCCAGTCGGAATGTTCCTTCGGGGAGTCGAGGCACAAACCGTTCCTTGCTTGTGCTTTTTGATCAGACTGCAGCCGTTACTCTTACGTACCCCCCGCTCAGGTGACGCTGATTCTGCGTGACGTGAGGTTGCCAGGAGTTTAATGGAACCCGAAATAAGATTACGTTTATCTGGGACACGTGACCTCCGTAAGGTCCGGTCAAATTGCTTGTGACTTCACTTCCGGATTTAGGTATCCACTGTAAGAATGGACGTTCCAGTGTCATATCTGCAGAGCGTAGTTGTCAACTTCAATCCCACTGATACACATTGGGTAACTCTAGGGTGACTGACAAGAGACCTTCATTTTCTGGGCATGGACTTACATTTTTGAAAAAAAAAACTGATACACCATTCGATTTGTCTCCGAAAGTTAGAAAACATTTTCCTAGCACTTCAAAGTAAAGGTAAAAGAACTGTTGGCGATTTCATTGCCCAGCGTTGTTATGAGCGGGAGTACACAGTCGCAAAAAGCAATTGTGTTTCAGTCATTTGATAGTTTTCAAATCCTGGAAGGATCAAACTGACAAATTCAGAGCCTTTCTGCTTTAATGTGCAATAAGACATTAAAGCAGTCCGTTCGAAAAGCGCACCCCAACAGCTCCTACAGGGTGACACAGAAAAACGCTCATCACCAAAAATCGAATAACTTCCAAACTTTTATTTAGATTGGCACAAAACTTCAGCTACATTAGGTCAAGCCTGTGTAGCAGACGTCTCCAAAGTTTCAAGTCTGTACTACAAAAACTCTTTGTTTCACTGGCGCTCAAAAAATGTGCTCAAATGAGCTCCCCGGCGCTGCAGGCACTTTTGGATCCGGCGGGCAAAGTTCTCGATGACCCTCCCGCATTCCTCCCTTGGGATCGCTCTTATTGCTGCTGTGATTGCTGTCTTCAGGTCAGGGATAGTCTGGGGTTTGTTGCCCCATACACGATGTCCTTACGGTATACTCCGTACGGACTCCCGGTTGATTCAAAGCTCCTGACTTCGCCGCCGCAGACTTGCTTGGGCTGTGGACAACAGAGTCTCTGACAGCAGCAACGTTATGTGGTGTCCTTCATGATTTCGATCGTCCAGAGTGTGATTGTCTGTT
>Ga0210059_1010990_pt1 | contig 13902 bp, 4 predicted proteins | sample Ectturendosymbi2_FD_188042 | JGI IMG/M metagenome (GOLD analysis project Ga0210059, IMG submission 188042) | Ecteinascidia turbinata endosymbiont from Florida, USA - Sample 2 (SPAdes) (version 2) | ecosystem: Host-associated > Tunicates > Ascidians > Unclassified | place: Key West, Florida... | reverse complement strand
ATTGTATTCTCATTTGCTCTAATGTTCGCTAATGGTTGGTTTACTGCATGCGATGGCTTTTATGGTGCTTCTGCTTATTGGCTGAGTCATATGAAACAATAAACCATTACCATTACCATTACCATTTTTGCTGTTATGAACTGCTGTGCCGTAGCGTTGAGTATGTTTTCCTCCGATATCATAACGTGGAGCACTGATATAGTTTATATTCAGTCAGGGATATCTTGAAAAGGAGTTTCTAGATATACCTGTATTCAGTGCAATGACGCATGAAATAAGGAGAGCACATGTAGAAGAATTTGCATATTATGTCAACAAACTTCGCCAAAACGTTGGTTTGGAAACATGAATATGACGTCAAATTGTGGCGTTACAAATAACGCACATCAAATAAAAATAACCACCACCATATGCTACTGAATGAACCACCCCATGAAAATTTTCTACGTACGCCAATAAACTAGTTATATGAAGTAAATTATAACATGTAAAAATAGAAATTGTTAGCACTTGGATATAACAACAATTCTTTTCTTCTTTGTTTAACTACAAACTTTTGTTTTCCTAAAAACGTTACACAGACACAATGAATCTTAAACGCGGCATCACAGTCACGGAATCGTTGCCTAAAAAGCCTTACATGCAGTTTTAGGCTGAATTTTTTAGACTCCTTGTCCCGAGGTCGCAGATACATAGGCACACAAGACAACATCGTCAGCACATTGGTAATTCTGATGGACCACAAATTTCAGCTGCAGCTAGTGATTAGAAAACCTGTTCATGATGGAGTTGTTCATTCACAGATATTGCCTGTCGTTTGAAGTCAGCGCTTCATTTATGTCGCCACTTCATAGTATTTGTACTTCAAGTTTGCAGCGGTTCGTTTTCCTTCCGCAATAGTGACTGCCGTGAACAAAACCTTTTTGTGCGTTCCGTCTATCACGTGTTGTGTAAACTGGCGCCTATAGCGCTTTATTCATTGAATTACGCTGACGACAGATAAGGGCTGTTGCTAGAACGTACAACATGAATTTAGTTTAGCTGAATCTGTGTTTTTCGTTGTTATTTCTAGTGCGCCTTTGCCAGACCTAGTAAGTTTTACTGTTCCATTCACGTTTTTGTTAACAAGTTCGCCAATCTATCACTTCTTTTGCAGTTTTTTTGCAAAATTTGTTTAAACTTTAAACCAATTTGGATGGTTTATATAAAAGCCAGTGATTTTGTTGTTAACTTCAACAGTGGCATGCATCGCTCTGAAATTACCGTGTCGAATTCTGTGAATTGGCATTGAGACCATAAAGCTTTGAGATGTTGATTTCCTCCTCCTCCTCCGCTTCCCGTTTGCGGCTTGGCAGAATGTGCACAGAACAGAAATATGCAACTTAAACTACATGACCTCGGATAACTTAGATAAATAGAAAACATGAAAAAAGACATTGATCCAAGCAAAAGGAAGTGTCAAAAACTTTCATTAGATTTAGCAGTGAAAGTAAAAGTCGTAAGGAAGGCTTTTCAAGAAATGTTATAATCATGAAAGCCCAGCTTGGCAAACTTCCTGCAACCGAGTTTTGGCAATCAACCATGACTCCACGCAATCAGCCATTACTCGACGCAAATAAAGTAGAACTGTTCAAAACTGCACACCAGTATATTGGTAATAAACACCGTTCGGGTAAAGAGGCAATCAATTGAAACAAAGCAATGTTACACTTTGCAAAGTAACAGTAATATTAGTGTCAAAAAAGTGTCAAAAAACAAAACTGTTTCATCTGCCTTCCATATCCGTAACCACCAAGATAACAAGCAACTAAAATTTTGCCTGGATCAACAACAAACCATCAAATATGAGCCTACTCCAGAATACCTTGGAATCAATCTGGATAGCAGTCTAACGTTCAAACATCACATCGAACAGCTGAAGAGCAAGTCTCAGCTAGAGTGGCCCTGGTTAAACGACTGGCTGGCACAAAATGGGGAGCATCCAACAGAGCTCTTAGAATATCTGCTCTGGCCCTGGTATATGCTCCATCTGAATACTGCGCACCAGTCTGGTGTCGTAGCTCACACTCGCACAAAGTTGACGTGGTGCTGAATGAAGCCATGCGAACAATTACAGTCTGGAAAGTACCCCAGTAAGTTATCTACCCTTTCTGGCTGGAATCAGTCCTCCAAAACTCAGACGTGACACTCCATGTCTGAGCCTCTACACCAGTGGTTCTCAAACTTTTTAAAAAAAATTACGCAACGGTCCTCCAGCAATTTCTTAAATGGCTCACGGTCCCCTTAAAAAATCAACACAACTCTGACTCCAATTTCTGAAAAACTTTTGAGAACTCACCTCTTTATCTGCATCCTATATAATGCCCACTTTTGCAAGCGTGACTGTTCGGTTCCGCAATCGAATTAGGCTACCATAGCTCCAAATTGTGTTTGTTAAGTTTGGTTTGGAAATATAAGTTGCTCGAAAATTTTATGTTACACAAAATTTTTTTCTTCAGGAGCGTCGTGTTGATTTTTTTGGAAGGTGCTTCGCGGTCCCCAGAAAATTGTCTCGCGGATCCCAAAAGGACCGCGGACCCCAGTTTGAGAACCACTGCTCTACACCAAAGCTAAACACGTTGATCATCTATTACATCACACGTTGCAAATGCAACCTACTCCAACTCGTTTAAAACCAAGGCGGCTGCTACGGCCATATGTGGAGCATCTCGAAAAAGAAGGTATTGCTTTGCCACAGGTCCTCTCACCCCTGAAAGTATACATCAATGAATTGACACCAAAACCAGATGGATATCAGTATCCCAGAAAAGCTTGGGTACAACCAAACCGGCTCCGTACTGGAGTCGGTCACTTTAAAGTGAACATTGTAAAGATGGGTCAGGTAACATCTAACCAACTTGAGCGTGGCTCTGTCCAGACCGCAGAACACATATTGCAAAATGCCCTATACTGAGACCTCCATGCAGCATCTCCGACATAAACCGGGAAGATCTATTTCAATATCTCCCGAACATTGATTTTTGACGACTACTGGCTCTGTATTGCGTACACGAATGAAGAAGTAATATTAGAAAAACTTCAATAAACTTGCATTGTGCCCTTTTGGTGTTGCTACTGGTGTTCAGTTCGTTATACCCATTTCCTCTGCTCCCCATGGGTCTCACGGCCACTTGACTTATGACAGTTTCCAAGGTGACCACCAGCCATAAGTTACACTTATCGCGAAACTTACCACTCCATTCCACTAATTCCAAACATAAGAGCGGTCTCGTTTTAACGTCTTCGGTTTTGCGCATAGCCACCAAACAGCCGTGACGTGGAGTCAACTGCCATGCATAAACAACTAGGCCGAAAGTGGTTTTCAAAGAAAATCACAAACCAACCCCTGCTTCCGTAAAAACTTTTTGTCATGTTTTGGTTTGCAAAAGACCGTGGAAAGTAGATGTTTACCGAAGTATCAAGCATCTAGTGAAAAATTACAAGCCACGACGCTTGTTTCGCCTCATAAATGTGCGGTCATGCATCGGTGAGTTCAGGAAAACTCAAGGGAGCTTTGACGTTGGTGTATCTCATGAACTAATAGCATGCAATGATTTACTGCAAGGATTGCGAATCAAAACGTTGGAAAATCACTGTTTAAGTCAGTGTAAGGGACATAGAACCGTGCAATAACTTAAATCATTTTCTTGCAATTTTATTTTCGTTTTTCACGTAAGAGTGGGAGAAGGATATTTTGAATCACAAGCGAGAAGGCGACGATAATGGGAAACTAAATCTTTTTTTACAGGGAAAGTTTGAGAAGATTTTTTAGTGTGGCCACTGGCTACATTGCTCCATAATTAATTTTGTTAGTTTTTCTTTAAATGGCAAAAAGACTGCCACGACTGTTGCATTATTTTGGTAAAATGGTATTTTTGTAACGTTTTCCGATTCTGTTGCAATTATATAATGAAACTAAACAAGAAGTCTTTACCATTTACCAAGTGTGATTTTGATTGCAGGTCACTAGATAAAATTTGAAATTACAAAAATGTTTTTTTCTATACCACATTTCCTTCCACACACAAAAGCTCAGAAAATACAGGAAAAAATAAGAAAATATTTACTCTTTGCAGGTTTTCATCCGTGCATTTTTTGTTAGTTTTTTATATTCGTAAAAACTAGGCTTTTGCCAATACTTTAGTGCTTCTTAAAAATCCACATTTCTCAGGATATCTACCAAACAGGAGTTAAAATTCTTCGTGCATCAAAAAGTCCCGATCTTTGCATGGTCGGGCAAATGTGTACTTTTTTCATATTCAGATGATTGGCGCTTTGAGGCGCTACAGCTCAACGCTATTCTTACCTGCAGTTTCCTAAAGTGCAACGCTTGACCATTACATACATTACATACTCGATATTTCCGCTTCTAGAGAGGTTGAATGAGTTGAAAACGTTTTGAATGAATGTCAACTATAGAGGTCTACTGCCTGCTGGTCATCAGCGTTAAAGCGACGTTTTTGTGCAGAACATCATCAATGCAGCTTTTTCCTGAGGCTCTTACCACAGCTACCGTACATAAGCGCAGCCAGGGGGGCACAGGGGTCCATTCCCCCCAAATTTTTAGAATAGCTAGTCATTTTATGTTTTGAGAGGCGTTATCCCAAAAAAAATACTGTTGCTCGCCTAAAATCAAACATTTTCCCCAAAAAAAGTTTGGTCTGGCTACACCACTGCCACCGTAACATTGACTTTATCGCACAAGCTTATATAGAGTTCTCATTATTGCTATAAATATGACTTTCAAATCTGTAACGATGCCAAGTGACGTTATTTTATAAAAGCTTTCAGGGCAGTGGCTCCGAACGTCTGGCACGTGCACAGTAGTTTAAGGATATATCACTGAGACGATCGGCTTTGCGTAAAGACTCAGTGCTGCGTTGACAGCTACATGAGTGTACAGATTGTATTAGTTTTACAACCTGTTTGACGTCTACCGCTTTCAATCTTAGATTTATGGCAGCGAGTTGAACATTTCATCCGATGTGGCTTACAAGTCAAATCAATTGCACAGAGGGAAGCATCACATTGTGCACATTAAAATTACGATAAATTAATCACAATTGTACAAGCTTTTCCCAACATTGCTTTGATAAATACTCGAATATTTAATCAATCGAGAAGTTTCAACTGTTTTTCATCGTTCTCTTTTATTTTAAGCCATGACGTGAAATTCAATACACTTCTTGACTTTGCTCTAAAAAATTGTGGTATGTTTTGTAGTTCGTGATGCAAAATGAATTTAGTTTTCCGAACCAACCGTTAAAATTGAGCCTCTGCAACCAAGTTTGTGCCTAAAACTTCAATAAAAAAACTTGTACAGAGTATTCAGATGCACTGGCCTCCACATTTTCCCAAAAAAGGTGCCAAAGAGACGAATGCGTTTTCAATAAAATTGATTGCAAGCTTAAACCAGCTTGCGTTTTTATTATGATTTATTTCGTTTCTGCTTTTAGCGTCATAGGTTTCCTCTACTGTTGATTTGTTTCCTTCACCCTCTTAGTTCGTCACTGCCTTCATGTCAGCTTTCCTGTCAAATAACTAGTTGCGGAAGTTCGTCACAGACGAACTACCCATCCGAGCACAATGGCGATTGGCCTGTTGTGACCTAAATTTTCGATCAAACTAAGAAACGCTATTTGCTGAACTTTGAAGATAGTATAGGCTTAAACCCATTTACCGTTGATATTATTAAAACCCGTGCAGTCAAAGCGGCGTTTGGTAAGTGCAAAGAACTACCGCAACGTACTCGAAAACCCCGTAACATCTACTTAAAAAAGCAAATAAATAATCATTTTTTATGAATGCTTGTAATAACAAAATTTCTACCTAGTCTACTATTTACCAACTACAAATTACCAAGCTGCTTCTTGAAATTTTGGGTTCAGGTTGGAAGCGAATCTACCAATAAATTTAACCAGTGACGAAAACAATCATCAAAAATCGCTTGTGGTGGATAACAAATCTGCTGCACGCTAGTAGTTACGTTTGCGCAACAGACTCGTTTTAGCCATACCTCATTGAACAGAAAGCAAGTGGCAAGTTGTCAGTTTCAGATGATACATTTCGGATACGCTACTGAACAAGGCTAAACATTCTTTTCTTTTGTGCTTCAATTATTCTGTACATTGATTTCAAGCACTGATAATAAAAAACAATAATATTCGCAAAATTTCTTCCCTGTAAATATTTTGTATCAACAGTCACAAAGAGCATGTTCACAACATGCGTAGGAGAAATTCAGTGGCGTCAATATGCAAGACAAGTGTCGTGCTAAAGCAGCTCTTTGTATGAAAACAGTATTCATCCTTTCAGTTTTTACCAATTCAAGCTTTGTAATATATTTTAGCCGAACTATTCCATATACACTTGGGCTGTTACGAGCGAACAAAACGACTTCAAGTTAATCTAAAACTTCACAAATTTGATATGAATATTTTTAAGGTATAGGCCAACCGTAACCGAAGCATTGCGGATGATTCTGAATTAAGTTGACAACCAAATGACCTAATATTCTTGGCAATGAGTTTCGCGACAGTTGTGGTTGTGAAACGTAAAGGCTGTATAAAGATATCTGATTTAATTTCTGATTCAAACGTCCTTATTAATTATGGTAAATTGGTGTATTTTTCTCCAAGTGTTGATAAGATCTGACTTCTGAGACATGGAGTCATCGTAGAAAAGTTAATGCAACCAGACATTACCAAAAATGCCCATCGTGGAAAGTTTTGGGTGAACGGCCCATTTTGCTTTTGCAACTTCTCCGGAAGATATATATAATAATAATTAGTAGCACCGATCAACTTTGATTCAAAACAAAAACGTGGACAAGGGCATTTAAGTTGAAAGCAATGTCGAAAACGTACATTCTAAAAATTTGTTATGACAGTTGACAAGACTTTCATATTTCGTGTATTATCCGTTTCAGCTTGGACTTCAGCAGTTTTGGCTCATCGTTATTTGTTTTGCGCCAACAGTAGATAAAACTTTTTAGGAAAACAACTCATCTTACCCTAATATCTAACGGCCCTAAAATCTTTATCTAGGTTGTCTTTAGACCTGCAGGCTACAAACAGTTAAAACTTTTAATGGCTGCGACAATACTGAACTGACCAAGCTAAAAAGTTTCACACAATCGTCCTGATTTAATTTACCATAAAGACACGCATGCTCGCTGAAATTTAAGAGTGAAGACCTCTTGTATTTGTAGCCGTTATACTGAAAATTTTGACAATTCAATAAGCCCGTTTTGAACAATTTATTCAGCACAACGTACATTAAAATATAGTCTACTATCCGAGATAGGTCTGCCAGATGCGTGTTGTTTATCGTCAATTACTTCAATTTCCGCCCTCTGACGTGCTTGCGCAGTCGTGTCGTCATTACATGAACGCTATATCACTCTTTCTCAAGAATTGAAATCTTCAGTCGAGCTCAAATAATTCGTCTCCACAAAGGCGACGCAGCCGAATTTCAGCAACTTTTTCAAATAACAAATCGATTTCACGTAACTCTGCACATCATCAGTCCTAAAATCTGCAAGCAGTGCTTACGGGCGAAATGCTGAAGAGCTTAAAGCAAGCACAGATAAAGCAAGCAAAGTCACATGAATACAGTCGAATCGACTGATTTCACGAAAGCTTGCAGGAAACCTAAAGCTTTTATTTGTCTTCAGTTCTGAATATAGCATTGTTAAGGTAAAACTAGTATTAGCACTAACCTTTCAATTAAAATCTATGCAAAAGCGGAACAACTAATGCTAAATCCTGCTACAATTCTCATACCTACAATATTGGCACGTGTCACTCACAGAGCTAGTTTCTTATGCTTGGCACTGGTCATAAACTGTTAGGATAAAGCAGATTATCGCTGGATTAAGCTCTGGCAAGGGAAAGCCTGTCCTAGTCGTTTCGTAGTGCCGCGGGTTTCTGCAGCAACGAAGAAAGAAACAGTTGCAAGACTGAATTGTCTGCAGAGTTTACAGTAGATACAAATGCAAATTACAAAGTGCTGTTGCATCAAATTCTATACTTCACGACTTTTGCTTCTGATATAATCTTAGTTTGAATAGAGAAATTTGTAAGTTTGAACAGGCTGTCGTCTCAAACTTTCCGGCTCTAGGGATTGATTTATGCAGTATTTACCACCCCCACCGGCCACCACGAGACATGCAACGAAATACCTGTTAAAGCGATTGACTACGGAGTATCTGAAAACTACGCGTCCTCGGAAATTTTCAGAATTTTCCTTGGTGTGGATCAAGCTCACGGCATGCAAAATTTATGCACAGTGACATTTTCACGAATTCAGAGTAAGAAACCACGACTCACACCTTCCTTGGGTTCTTTATCAGATAGTCAAGCTGCTAACAATTTAGCGACCTCCATAAATGGAACGACAGGCATAGTCATCAACTAGTTCTTAATCGTACGCAACTACCTAAATTCATCTTTGCAGTTGATTTTAAATAGTGTAACTGAAAAATACAACCGATCTCCATCTTTTAGTAACACCAACACAAACAGCTCAAGCATATCAGTCTTCGCAACTAGGAAGAGTGAAAATCGAAACCGAAATGTGGTTCGTTTTTTTGCGTGCAGACTTGCCTCGGTATTGTGCTTCCGGCTTACGCTCGAGCTGTAAATATAGCAAGGCTTTTGTACAGATGCTCGTGACATCGAAATCATTGCAACGCATTCGGCATTACTGACTGCGCAAATTTATTGGCAGCATCACCAGGATATACGATGCAATATTGCGGAAAATATGAAAAGTGAGAGACGCTATTAATTGCGCGGCGCGCATGCTGAATGGAGAACAAATTTACAGTCGGCAGAGTTTGCAAAACCCCATCGAATCTCGGATCTCTGCAGCCTATTTACGGAAAGGTTTCAGACCCCAAGCGCACAGTTTGCTGTGTGTCTTATTCGTGGGGCTTAATTCACAACTTTGGCGCTAGCAAACGAAAATTTTCGATCTTTTTCTTCGTCGCCGGCCAACGAATGTATTCAAGCTGACACTCAAACGCCAACGTTTCCGGCAATAACCTATTCATCTGGTAAATCAAATATGTTCTTGGATGTCTTTCTGAAGGACAAAAAGGTCCTGCAACAATCTGTATGTGTGATCTGTTTTTGTGAATAATTGCGAACGTAATGTATCAAACAATATATTCGACCGCTTTTTGTACTGCATTAGGTACACTTGGCGAGGCCAACTTTCGCACTTACGGGACAATTGTGGAAACAGGTCTGTGCCCAGCAAATCAGCAATTGGCCCGACGGTAAACCGCCCGATAGAGAAGGTGTTCATATCAATGTGTCCTCAAATACTAACCCCTTTTTGGGTTTGTTACACCGCCTTTGGGTGTGTCGTGATTCATCATCCTCCCCTTCGTTTAATAAAATGTTTCTGAAAATAAAAACAACTGTTTCCGAAACGTAAATTATGGTTTCGTTCGGAGTTTTGGTTTTTGCATTGCTTCTAATAGTTTGCTTTATCGTTTCTACTACAAAAGCAAACTTTAAAAAATTTAAATAAACAAACAATTTCAGATTGTGGTTGATCAAAAATGCAGCAAAATCAGATTTGTTTCCTAGCGCGAGTGCTACTGTTTGCAAACAAAACTGATTGCGTTAAATTGTTAAAACTTCAATTCCACTGAGCGAAAAATTTTGAAAAATGCTACGTCGATTTTTTAGTAGTGAGTCAAATTCATCCATTGAAATACGTTGAACTTTTGTTTTTGAGCAACGTTCGACCTGCGGCTCATTTGTGCTTGTTTTCCAGCGACTATCTTTGTGGTACCTTGCGGTTCACCTCCGGATATGCGCGCAGCAACAACTATGACTCACAAGTGGTTATTCGCGCAGCAGGGTAACTCCGCCGTCAATAAACTGCGAGTGTAGCATGTTTTCTTTAATGATGCTGGCGCTTGCGCCAGTCTTAGACATGCCACGGGCTTTATGCACAGAACAGAACGTTCACACAGTGAAAACTATTATGAAAGATATTGCAAGAGTTTAATTTTCGTGCAAGTCTGGTACGTCTCACGCCTGTAGAATAAAGTAATATTTATAAATGTTCGCGCGCTAACCAGCTTGGGTTCAGAAGTGTGGTATAATGCATGCAAAGCGTGGGCGTCAGAAGGGGGGGTTCAGGGGGACTTGCTCCCCTGGACTTTGAAATTTGATATTTTCCCATTAAATTTTTAGCAAAACAGGTTCGTCTCTTAGTTTCGAGTGGGTAAAATGAAATTTAACCACTGTTGCCCCCCTGGAAAAATCCACTGTTGCCCCCTGGAAAAATCCTTCCGACGCCCATACATGCAAGCAAAACAAATGCGAAGATTTTGAAAATGCCGCTTCCAGCAAATGGAACGTTTCTACACGCCTTTGTGTCTAACAATATTTTACGCCACCACGTGCTGATTTGTAAAGAAAAGCTTTTTTATTTAACCAAAAATAATATAAAACAACCTACGAAAGTGGCTGCTACAAGTCAGTGTTTTTCGCCTTCTCTGCAGACAACAACTGATACCTTTAGTGTGCATAGATCAGTTGTTCTCAACCTTTTTTTATCCCATGCACCCTTTAACTGTTATTCACAGATAAAATCCCCCCCTTAGAAATTTAGTTTGTAAACAACACTTTTACATCAGGAAACTAAGAAGAGAAACTAAACTCTTCACAACTGATAAGTTAAACTATATTACATTTTAAACAAAATCCTAAATACAAAATTCCCCCCTTGTAAATACAAAATTCCCCCCTGGTGGGGAATTCCCCCCGGTTGAAACTCCTGGCATAGATGTTGTTCTTCGTTAAAAGATAAAGTTCATTCAACTCTGCTCGTGTCGCTTCGCCCAGACTTCCAAGTCATTTTTCAGCTTAATTGTAGACACACTTAAAACAAACATTTACGGCTCAGTAGTTGATTGTTTCCAATGCGCTCTTTTGAGCAGTGTTTTCGAAATCTGCATAAGTTTTGCATATTTCGCATAAGAGGGGAGTAATGGAGTAATTGACTCACGTGGGCATGCGTACCAGACGTGTGCAAAACAAGAAGCTGTGCTTGTGGCAACTATGCCCTTTTGGCAAAACAAATATGACATGCTTTTGATGCACGAGCAGGCTTTGTGATTGCCCGACATGAGGAAATCCGATGTGGGGAGAAACCAATTCGACGCTTCGTTGCCTGATTGCGTGCAGTAATCGCTTTTGGGAAGGGAGCCGACCTGATTTTGCACTGAAAAGTTTGCGTAGTTCCATTATAGGCAGGAAACGCACTTGTATGACACCGGTGGAAGTCAGTGGACCGTTGCTGACAAGAAGCAACGCTGCAAAAACTGCCGCCTATCGCACCGAAGCATGGGCGTCGGAAGGGGGAGCAAGGGGGGACTTTGCCCCTCTGGATTTTGAAATTATTAGCAAAAAAAGGTTGTTTTTCAATTTCGAGAGGTAAAAATCACATTTCACCACTTTTGGCCCCCCTGGAAAAAATTTTGCGAAAAACCTCTACTGGCCTCCCCTGGAAAAAATCCTTCCGACGCCCATGCACCGAAGTAAGACGAGCTTCGCCGGAATCGTGGAGTTCCTGTGGGCATTCACCGCTGTCGAGTCTTCTGCCAAAACTTCTGAAAAGTCAGCGTTTGCATGCAGTGTCTAAAGCACAGGGATTCCCAACCTGGAGAACATGCACCCCTAGGGGTGCATTTGCCTATCTGAAGGGTTACATTTAAGGTTAGCAATAGAAGGGAAAAATATATTTATATATTATTTGCTTTCAAATATTTATACATATAACGTTGAAATATATAATTTTCAAAAATCATTACGTGGTTGTTTTCAAATATGTAAACTTTGAGACATAACAAGGGAGTCTGGCTTTATAGTTCCGAAGATCTAAAAGTTCTATTAAAAATTAAGTGGATTTTTGTTAATTTACTCAGCCTTTTTGCCATAAGAAATTTTAGTGGTACATGCTCATCTGTCAAAATGCTGGAAGGGTACATGGTCAGAGAAAGGTTAGGCACCCCTGGTATGGGACATTCGAACGTTTTTTATGTGTAAAAGACGTTTTTCTGTAAGCGCTGTGTGTCCAAGGACTTTACTTTGCCGAGTTATATACGCTTGTGAGACGTAAGTCAATAGCACATTAGTGTGTCAAAACAATGGTTGTTGTTGCCTAGTAACGTGTTGTAACTCAAAACAAGCGTTACCCCCGCTACATGCATGACGTCACTGTGTTTTAACTTTGTGATCGATAGTGTGCGGCTAATTGCTAGGGCTTGTCGAAATCTCAGTTCTTTTGAAGTGATCGGATTACAGCGCTCAAATGAGATTAACTCTACTTTTTCTTTCATCCTGAAAAAATTTTGACTCGCTTTTGGTAAAAACCTTTTCTTGAAACTGTCGTTATCCAGTTTCATAATCTGACTCGAAACTGTTGTTACGCAGTTTCAAAATCGGATACAGTTTTCAGATATAGCAGCGTTGCAGAAGACACTGCGACTTTGGAGAAGTTGTCAAGACAAGTTCATGCTGGTTATTTTTTCTTTCCTAGCTCATGGAGACTTGCGACTTTTCCAAGCGAATTCCACGAAACTAGTAACACGACTTACATTATATCATGTGCGTGTCTAATAGAGGTGATGACTTTGCCACTTTCTAAAGTTCAAACATGAAGGGGGCTAAAAAGCTGCTTAAATAACTAACCAGCAAGCTGTCAAATAGCTTTTTAAACAAATTGAGGACGTTTAGCTTGGTAAATGCAGGCGTGACATTTTCACCTTTGCATCAGATTTCAGGAAGTTTTGTGGAACTTTTTGCAAAATTACTTGGTTTCACTGTCTTGGCGCACACTGTTTTAGCAGTTAAATATGCAACATTGTTGCGATGAACACACATCGTTTGCTGCAACTTCGCCTGTGAATTAAGGCATTTTAATAATGCAGAGGTTCCCAACCTTTCTCTGATCATGTACCCCTTCGGCATTTCGACAGATGACCATGTACTAAAATTTCTTATGACAAAACGGTGAGTAAAATAACAAAAATCCACTTAATTTTAATATAACTTTTAGATTTTTAGTAATATAAAGGTAGACTCCGTTTTTATGTCTCAAGGTTTATTTGTTGCAATTCAACAATAAATGTATCCCTTCAGATAGGCAAATGTACCGGGTACCCCTAGCGGTACATGTACCCAGGTTGGGAACCCCTGTAATAATGAAATGAAATGCATTTCATTCCAGAAGTTTTTGACAACTGCAATCGTGACGCGTCAATTACCACATGATTGCAGAATACCCGCCACTAGGCCGTTTAACCGCAAAAGAACTTGTCACCACCACCAGTTGAGGTTGTGAATATGGCTCCGAAGACACGAACGAGATTTGGGAACTGATTGCAACTGGAAAGGAATCGATGACATCCGAGCTTCCTACACTCTGGGACGATTTGAAACACGGGCTTCTGCTTCGAAAAAGAAGTGGTGACGATGCCAGAAACTACCCATTAGCTAGATCAGGGGTTCCAAACCTGGGGTACATTTAAGGTTATCAATAGAAGAGCAAAACATATTTGCATATGATTTATTTCCAAATATTTACGCATATATTAATGAAAATTCTTTTCAAAAATCATTATATGCTTATTGTTAAATATATCAATGAATAATCATGATAAGATGTATCGTCATAGGATATCTTAGTGGTACATGTACATCTGTCAAAATGCTGAAGGGGTACATACTTACCTGTTGAAATGCTGAAGGGGTACATGCTCATCCGTCAGAATGCTGAAGGGGTACATGGTAAGAGAAAGGTTGGGAACCCCTGAGCTAGATTCACAAAATATATTTG
>Ga0210059_1010989_pt1 | contig 13903 bp, 6 predicted proteins | sample Ectturendosymbi2_FD_188042 | JGI IMG/M metagenome (GOLD analysis project Ga0210059, IMG submission 188042) | Ecteinascidia turbinata endosymbiont from Florida, USA - Sample 2 (SPAdes) (version 2) | ecosystem: Host-associated > Tunicates > Ascidians > Unclassified | place: Key West, Florida... | reverse complement strand
TGTAATGTTGTGACGTCAGTCTTGTGATGTCACGAGTTCCAGACACGCATGGAATGTTATGTTACCATATATGGTCATAGTACACCGAGCGTAAAGCATGTGAGTTTTCGTGTGACAAGGCAGTTTTGCATTTGGAGTCGAACCGTGATGTATGTCTACTGTTTTCTGTTAATGTAAGTTACGCCCACAGTGTGTCAGAGTGTTAACTGTATTGTGAACGCGTGCTGAGCCATCTGCTAGTCAGTACAAGTGTGGAGACATCACATATCCAATCCTTATCCGAAAATTTCTGAAATTTAGTATCCGATATCCATCCGTATCCGAATGCGACATTGGCTAAACATGAAACAAAACAGGCAGTGGTTATAGGTTTGCCGATGGACCTTCATTTTTGAAAACTTATTCATCCGTTGCCTGTAACATGACACTAATCCATTACAAGCGTGCAGTATACTGCACTACTCTTGGTAAAAACGTAGTAAACCTAACCCTTTAAACCTAAAGCCTAAACCTAAGCCCTAAACCTAACCTCTAAACCTAACCTCTAAACCTAACACTTAAACCTAAACTGCAAATCTGACCACAGAAGTTTGGAAACTTTTGAAAAAATAAATAAAAATAGTACCATGAAAAGTGCAACCATTAGACAACTTCCGAAATGAAAGGTGCCTGATCGTGGCCAGAGTCAACGCAAAAACCATTTACACAGTAAGACACGTCTACCTGACTACCATGACAGTGCTGTTAATGTTGCAAACCCAGCGTTTTATTCTAACCGTGTCACCGCCAGCAGACCTATAGCTACTTCCAAACAAAAACACCCTGTCATTTTGTGACCCAATCCATAAAAATAACATCACATGTTGTGCACTTTCGATCGATAAAACAAAAAACTAGTATTTTGCTGCCAACGGTATAGCTCTGCTGTGGTTATTTTTCCATTTGAACTGTAGCGTAGTCTATCCGGCTTTGTCTATTAATAACACTGAGTTTGTGGCGCTAGCAACAGATACGATGAACCTGGTAGAGTGGGAATTCTTGCTGTGCGAGTGGTCGTCGTTTGGGCTCTCAGCATTGTTGTTTCAGCTCGCCTAATAGAGACGACTCTTTTTATGGGTAAACTTTTTGTCTTTACTCTTTTTATGGGTAAAGACCAATTCAACTAATCTCGTTCAGCTAATTGCAAAAGAGCTCCAGCATTCAATCAATTGGCAAAATAAAGAAAATAGATTTTGTAATTCAGAGAGATCTCAGTATGAAGTATAATAAAAGTGTGTAGCTTACAAAAACTGCAAACTCAAATTGTCTTTTAGCAAAGGTTGACTGTATAAAACTTTAGGTAGAATTTCCAAATTCTAACCAAAAAAACGTAGCTTTAGCCTAAACGCTGAAATCGACCAATTGATCATCGAGTGTCACTTGGTCGATCGCGTCTGATTTTGTATTTGATTGACAAGATACCTAAAAATAACATTTTTCAAACAATATTCCAGAAAGTAGCCCACGTAAAAATTGTCCATCAGTTGGTTGGTCACGTATATTCTTTGGTGCCTACTGCAGTGGCTGACCATAGGTTAACTCGGCAGATTATTGCGTGGCAATCATGATTTAGGCGTAACAGACACTTTGCCTTCTGTCTGTGCATCAAAGGCGATGGTGCACTGTATTTGCACATGTGATAATTAACTTTGGCATGTGATATTGTATTTGTGACTTTATTACCGACCGGTCGATCGCGAGTTATCAAGAAATTTTCTAGTTGATGCTCGTCGAAGTCAAGTTGGCCACCCATGAAACAGACTATTAGCCTACACAACACATACATATGCCATTCAGCACAACAAACAAAGCAGCATACCAGCAACAAGAACAGCTCACTACTTCCACTTGGCCGGAAAAATTAACGATGAGTAACACGAATTACCATTGATTGTGATGAGTGCAGCACATACTGACATATGACAAAATAAAAAAACATAGCAAAAAACACTGCCACGATTATTTGTGACATTTTGAATCACTCAGTCTGAGGAAAATTTCGTTATAGAAATTAAACCAATTCCTGATCCTGTCCTGATCCAATTTTTTTCAAAAATGAATATCCAAATCCAATCCTGATCCGAAAACATCGCAAGTATCCTGCAGGATATCCAATCCTGATCATGTCCATGCTCACCTCTAACTGAGTGGGCGGTTTCGGATTTGGATTGGATATCGGAGTCCATAATTTTAAAATTTTGGATACGGATTGGATATGGAGTTTATAAAAAATTTGGATCCAATCCGATTGCAAAATTTCCATATCCGTACACCACTGCCCCGAAGCGCTGTGATAGAGTCCGGTTGCTGGATTTATAAATCAATAACCCAGAAAGTTATTGATCGTTTGAACTCAAATTCTCAGGAAAGATGCATAAGCACCAGAGGAACATTTGTGTGAATTTTAATTGCAGAAATACTAGTTCTGAAAGAGTTATGGTACGTTGTACAACGACCTTTCAACCCTGCTGAATAAGATAAAGTTTTGTAGCCTACGTGGTACCATACTTACGACGCGATTGCATGGAACTCCAAAGATTTTCGTTATATTTACTTGAAATTTTCAGGATCAATACGCATATGTATAAAGACTATTTGTGGAAATTTTCATTACAAAAACATGACTACAATAAATGTTGTCCTGCTATTCATAACAACTGTCAGGACCGAAATGTTATGCAATAAGTGCTGTGGTCTAGCAAAATCTTGCTGGACACCAAACAGCATTACTTAAAAGGTACTTGCTCAAAAAACATGACATTTTCAGGGGTTGTGCACGAAGGTATGGAGAATATTACTGTAAGTTGTCATTGCAAACGAACACATATAAAAAATTTGTGGTGTCACATGCAAGAACCGTCTGGACTTCAGTGTTATTGAAAAATATTGTAGCCTAGGCCTAGCATGGTAGTTGGGTTTACAACAACATAACACCAAACGTTTTTAATGGAATGACATCAAACTTCCAGGAATAATGCAGAAAGGTATTGGAAACATTACTGTAAATTTTCAGTGGAAATGACCAAGTACGAAAACAGTTATTGTGTGGCACGCAACAACTAATTGTGCCTTACTAGATTTAACAAAATGGCGTAGCCTGCTAGGCGCAGGCTACGTTTTATAAAAAATTGCATAAAGTTCGTGCTCGATTTGACTGAAATTTTCAGGGCTGATGCATATTGCTATAACGAACATTTGCACAAATTTTCATTGTAAAAAAACAGTATGAAAGAAGTTATGAGTGTTTGAATGCAGACACAGACAAATAGGCTATTCTCGTGTGCCAGCGCCCAACCGTTGGTGCGATAGAATGGAAATTCACGTGTGCCAGCCGGGGTTCTCTCAAATGCAACTTCAAAAATCCCTAGAACAGTCACACAAAATCCCTGAATCTGCGATGGTGCAGCATAAAATCGGAGTGGCAGTGACAATGTTGAAAATGGAACCAAATATGCTTTGCAAAATAAACTAAAACAGTAGGCTACATTTCACACATTTTCATACTTTTTCGAAAATCCCTAAAAATCCGTAAAAAGAGTCAATAGTTCCAATCGAGGTACAAAATTCCTCAAAGTCAAAGCACTGGTGCCAGCGCTGAAGGTGTTAAAAATCGGAAAATTTTCCGAAAATAAACAAATTTTCAAATCCAAACGTCATGCACTTCTATTCCCCGAACATCTACAAATTTTTGAACAAAGTACGGCGTAGGTGTTATACAGACCACCAACAAAGGTAACTGGCACAAATTCATGTTCTTTGGGTATTTTTTGTGTTGCTGATATACCTGCCTCACGCGTGTTTTTCGGTGTGGACCTGCGTCTCTTTTTTAAGAATAAAATTTTTTCGACAACCAACAAGTTACTTTTTTAAGGTGAAATAAGTTTAAGAATAGACTGTTGAAACATCGACATTATAAGGTGTGAGTGTTGATTGTCACCAGCACACAACTCAATATGCTTGCGCATGCACGAACGCGAAATTTGAATTTTTTCATGTGATTTGCGTAAGAACATCCCATTGCACGTTGATGCATTTAAGCAGTTCATGTATGTTTTTCACATGCATAGACCAGGCCTGTAACCAGCTTGGAACACCAGGAGGGACGAAGAGTTCTTTGAGAGTGACCCAAATTTTTTAAAACTGTGTCTTGACTATGTCCAACACATTTTTACGGGGGCAAAAAACTTGCAGGGGGCTTGCACCCCTGCACCTTACTGGTTATGAACCTGGCATAGACACGGTATAACTTCTGCACTGGAACCAGCTTTTGCAGTTTGCATGCAATGTTGTTGAGTTGATGGTAGGCAGGCCCACAACCTGGGGGGAAAATAGGCAAACGGGCAATTGGCCCTCCCGAATTTTCAAAATCTTTCAAAACAACAAAAATCCTAAACCTGGCATAGACACAGTATAACGTCTGCACTGGAACCAGCTTTTGCAGTTTACATGCAATGTTGTTGATGGTAGGCAGCCCCACAACCTGGGGGAGCAAAGAGGCAATTGGCCCTCTCGAAATTTTCAAAATCATGTTTAGTTGCTGGGTGCAACAAGTTACATTGTATTCCCCAAAAGATAGCAGCTGGTTTCAGCCAGTCGCGTCACTTTGGGGAGGTTTTGGTGGGCTTATGTCCTCCCAAAAAAGCTGCAAGCCCCCCAAATTGAAATATGAAATAGTAAATACTATAAATCATGAAGATTTTTTATTTTCACAATGTCAAGCTCCTCCACGCAAACGTAATGCCCCCCTATTGAAGACAATCTGACAACAGTTCTGGATGCGGCCCAGTTGTTGGGTGATTTCAACCTTGTTTGTGTGATCGCAGAAGATGATCTCAACCCAACAGTACATTTAAAATTGAAATGTGTGATTTTCTTGTGCACATATGCCAAGAATCCTGTATGTAATTAAAAACAAGAAAATCCTAAAAAAATTTCAGCAGTTGCAATAGTAGTCTACAGCGGATTTTGTTGTACTTGTGTACAGTGCAACTAATTGTAGCTTTAACACAAAGGCTTCAACCAGCTCCTAGCCATACAGTACAATATAAAGTCTTAATGCACAGTAACTTCATGACAAAAACACTTTAATAGGCAGGTTGCAATGACATTGGCAAACAGTGAATCGGCAACTGTATTCCAAAAAATAAAAAAATTTCATCTTGATGTTGCGTACAAGTGTCAAAAAGAAACCCAATGAATTTCAAGTTAACACAGTTATCAAAATACCCTAGTGACATTCGAAAACTGTTGTTTTTTGATTGGAATTGATGTTACAGTGTGATAAATCTTTGTTTTGAGTTTCACATCATAGGCCCTCAATGAAGTATTTTTTATGTGCAAGACAGATCGACATACATAATACATGCAGTCTCACAAGCTTTCAGCTGATAATATTATAATTCCCCATTTAGTCATGAATCCCTTCAATTGATACCAGTTAGACAGTGATAATATAAATTGTTTTTAATTTGTTGTAAGGTACCATGACTTTTGCAGCATAAAAAATGTTTATTTTTCACCATCATTGACATGTCCAAAAAACAACAACATACATACAGATCATTAACAGCGACTGCATACACAAAAACAATGAAGGTTGTTCACAAATACATTTTCAACAGTGCACATAATTTTGCTGTGTGAGAGCTTATCTGCAAATTTGACAACATAGTTCATTGAGATAATCAGCAATACAACATAACACTAACAAAACAACCAATGACCTCATAAGAACTACTAACCAATAAAAATTGTTTTACAGTAGATGAAAGTTATGTCTGTAACTTTTTCTTACATAATTTGAAAATTCTTTTCATGTTTACTACCAACAAAGTTATTTTTATTGCCTGTTACAAAACTAACATTGGTGGAATAATATAATTTTTGCATCATACAGTCCATATCCGAAGCATACTCGAATAACACAGTAACACAAAAATGGTTAGTCATAGTGCAGTAGAGAGCAAGTGTTAACTGGTACGCACAGACAACACAGGGAGATGCCAAACACTTAAACAACACAGCAGCTGTAAATGCATTCACTCACCAAATAGTAATCCACCAGTGGAAAGAAAACTGAAGTCATTTCAGCATCAAGTTGTGAAGTAACTGGCTAAAATCGTCAGATAGAGATGCTCGCTAAGGCATGCAAATTGTTTTGATCAAGGTTTCAAATGTTTTTTGCATGTCATATTTTAGTAAAAACAAAAATCATCAGGCAGCACGAAATGCATGGAAGGTTTAGACAATGCTGAAGAAAACAGACACCAATACAATGCACCATCAACTATTGCAATTGATGACCATCATGTGGGAGGGTTAAATAATGCAGGAAAAATGAAGATTTGTTGTACCTTTGAAGTGACTGAATAAAATAATTTTATGTAGTCTCACATTGGCAAATGAATCCATACATAGTTTCTAAACAAGGCATCAAAGGTCCTGACATAATGATTAACATGGTGTGGGCAAACACAATTCTGGGTGTGCAATGCACAATTCAGTAGGCATTATTTAAGCAATTCATAAGTGCTTCATATCATCTGTGCGTATTTGCTCCACAATTGGCAAGCATACATCGGCATGCAATAGGCATGAAGTAGTGCGTTTACTGCAGTTCAGCACTGGGCAAAGGTGCCTATTAGTTTATTTGCTGCACAGTACTGGAATTTCACTTGCCTATGGATATCATTGTGATCCTTCAGTTAGACATTTAATAATCCACAAACTTGACTTGGTCCGAAAACTGTACACATACACCATTGAGGAAAATATTCAAATGAAGCAGGTTGTTTATACTTTTTCAGGCAAAAACATACACCAAAAGTTTTGTTGCAATTAAAAGTGATGTTGTGTTCAGCAGCATAATCATCACAAACATTCTGAAGATGTTGAAGTCCACTAACGCTAAAGCTAGGGCCATACATTTCTGGGTTGAAAACAATTGATTGAGGTAATAAATTCATAATCATGCTTGATAACAAATGTTCTGAAAAATGCTTTTCTGGTTCACTGATGATTTTGAACACCAATCAAAATTGTTATTTGACCAAAAACACTAAGGGGAAACAGATTCTTCTTGTACCAAGATGTATGTACTTTCAACAGCATGGTACCTTTAAATTCTTTCTGCAATAAATATTCAGCAGGTAAACAAATAAAAGCCAACGTTCAAATTGAAAGCCAGCAATAAGGTACCAATCAATGCAAAGTGCCAATATATCTACATTTTCTTTAACTGCACAAGACTATTTTTGTATGTTTTGCTTATGAAACTTCCAATTTTTCAAAAGATATGACCTTCTTTCACCTTTATAAATTTATACTTAAAGTGGCAAACAATTTTGTACTGCTTCTGATAGCTAAATTTGAAATATTACAATGCAATAGCTCTAACAGATTCATACTATAGGCAAGGCTTTAGGCTGCATCCTAAACAATGTCATGAAATGCATACAGTTTTGTATTGTCAATGATTGTAATTAGTGCTATCCAAAAAGTTGGTTCAATGATTTCATGCATGTTTGCAACCTCAAAAACCAGTAGAAATAAACTTAATACTTTTCTGGCAATACTGATGGCTAAAGCAATGTTGGCTTAGCTTAGCATATCTGAAAGACTCAATAAATATGGATTTCAAAAAGCCGTAATATCAAGTCTACAGCAGCTTTTATTCAATCCAACTGACAACAATGTTATATATGGTGTCTTTCAGCAAGAAACAACATTATGCTCAAAGGTGAGGATATAATTACCTGTAGTTTCCATCACTGTACACAAGATGAAGCAAGAGATGTATTTAGACAAAATTGACATCACCAACAGGCCATGAAGAATGTGGGTACATGTCAATCCTGGGAAACCTGACCTGCTTGCGGGAAATGTTTTGCAGCAACACTACAACTTTTCACTCCTTGCCCTTTGTCTGTGTTTAACCATAATAGATTGCAAGGCATCTGGGCTCTCACAAATTCAACTCCCAAAATTCCAAGAACAGTACTACAAAATCCCTAAATCTGTGGTGGTGCAGCATAAAATCAGAGCGCCTTGATAAACATTAAATATAGAAGAAAACATTTTCTTATTTATGGCCTTTGGAGTTTCAAACATGATTTGCAAAATAAAGTGCAATCATTGCTTTTACACATTTTCAAACTTTTCTGATAATTCTTAAAAAATCCCTAAAAAGAGTCAAAAGTTCCAATTGAGGAACAACATCCCTAAAAGTGAGCACTGCTGGGCATTTCAGACGTCGGCGCTGGCAACAAAGGAGCTTGAAATAAAAAACGAGGGAGATGGATAAGAGCTTTATGATGGCTGATGTATCAAGTCTCAAATGTTAATAATGTTTCTTCAGAAAGACAGCAACTTGAAGGTGTAGCTCGTATGCAAAAGTTTTACAATATTGGAAAGTAAGTTTAACAAAAGTTTACGACAGCTTGCGGGATATTAAAGTTTGATTACCAGGAAATTTGCATTTTTTGGCACTGATCACCAAATTGCATTAAAGAATAGAAAAGAAATTTTATAGCAAACTAGTACAAAGTGAAAAACAAATCATAAAACAGTAGTATGCTATTGAGGTGGTAAGTGTAAACACTATACAGACATGACACATGAAAACACATGATAAGCAAACAAAATAGAAAAAACAAACCCCAAAATTCAATTCACAAATGGAACAACAGTCACTCACATGAACAGAGGTGGAGGGTAAGCAATGCATGAAGAATTGAGAAATATGGACATGAAGTGAGTCACAAATATACTTTAGGCAAGAAGAATAAGTGAAAATGGAGATGATCTACAAGAGCAGAAAAAGTCATGCAGCAAGCATGATTGACTGACATCATTTAAGAACTTCGAAGTTTAGAAGTGCATAAAAGAAGCAAAAAGCAGTTTTCCACAACACAGACCAGACCACACAGAAGCTGCACAGTTAAGCACTGAACAACATGATGAAAACCACTGTTGCCCTTACACAGCAGACCTGAACAAGTTGGGTGGAAATATCAGCCAGTCAGAAATCTCAAATATTGCAACAGATTGCAAGTCTGATAATAAAAAATACGAAGTGACTACGGATACGCCTGGCCTAACGCAATTCAAATAACAGGGTCAGTTTGTCATTCAAACAGCGTGGATCTCGTGGCCTAGGGCTTATCTTATGCATTACTTACGGAGCCTGCTATGCCAATGGTTTTCGGTTCGGCTCTCACCATGCTGACTTTTGTTGTTTTTTTCTTTACTTTTTTTCAGGCTTACGTGTTACCTTCAAGGGTTAGCGTTAGCTTAGGATAGGATTAGATCAAGGTTAGCTTAGATATTACGTTAGCATTAGGTTACTGTTAGGTTAGGGCTACACTTAGGGTTTATCATTTACATTTAGTTCATTTCTGCCAAGTCTACTGCACTCTCGTAGTGCGTTACTGTTATGTTACAGGTGGCATATGAATAGGTTTCCAAATTTCAAGATCCACAGGCATATCTATAGCCACTGCTTAAAAATAATCAGTAAACGAGGCTGGTAGCCTACATGAAAAACAGAGTTTAGGTTCATTAAGTAATTACTGTCAGGAAGATCTGAAAATAACATACCAAATTATCATTCATATCATATTCATTGTCATGACATACATCCCACCCACATGCAGCAATTAGCATACTCACTGTATGAAACAGTACGGAATGGTTTGTATTGCACATAACTTGTTGAACAACTAATTATAATTTAGGTTGCAACTTGCCTAAATAATACGCAATCATAAAAATCCTAGTCTTTATAATAACCCACTGCATCTGATCTTGTGCTTCAAATCAATGCAGTAATACAGTATTGGCATACTGACAACAGAGTAAAAGGAAGTAATTACAGTACTTTGGTCGGTTTGAGTCCTATTTATTTCCGTATATAAGCTGTAAACAAATGTCATACCACAGTGACAGGCTCACAGCACATACAATTTGTAGTGACATTAGTGCCATTGCCCTGCCTCGCGCCTAACTGCATACGTATCAGGACCTGACGACCTGACACCAACAACCTACATCAGCAGAGTAAAGCCACAATCCATTGTGGCTTTTAATTCCTGGACCACCTCGCCAGCAGGGCCACTGAAAACCACCATCTCAAGCGTGACTCAGCAAATAAAAAGCCACAATCGACCAAAAGCCACAATTTGGCCACAATGAAATGCGCTATGTAAACAGGCTACATGGCTATGCAGTCAAAATACATCTGGATAAATTTGTCCCTGAGCACCCCCCTAAAAAATCCTGGCTCTGCACATGAGATGCCATCTCGTGAACCAACCTCTGTCCTGTGCGATGGGCTTGTGTACTCAACTTGTGAAAACACATTTGTCCACAAGTGTCAAGTGGTTGCTATCTTTGCAATATGGGTAAACCAGTGTTCTTATAAGTTGATTTCAAGGCTAGAATTATAACTTGATTTCAACCGTGACAAGGCTAAAAATTGTTGAAAAAGCCGATGTTTTGCACCAAGTCAGCTTCATACCAGTAATACGTCGCCAGACAGACTTCAGCAATCATCCCGAGCATCATCCGTGCTGTGATTGGCTGAAAAAACTCTTACAAAGTGACAACAAGGTGACATTTTGCAAATATGCGACCCGGGACTTCCCCTGACAACACCCGCGACCGCAGTGCTCTGAGGGGCCATCCCAGCTTGCTGTCACTTAACGTTTGTGTGTTGCTAGCTTTGTCTTTCCAACTTTCAGTGTTTTAAAGTTATGCATTATGAATACCCTTTTGCATTTTCTGTTATGTCAGTTATGCATGCCGTCATCCCAGAAACGTATCCTTGGGTGGCCTGCATATACCCTTCCTGGGTTTGATTGAAAGGTCTTATCACGGTTAACTGAATATGAAGACGTCATCAGAGGGCCCCTTTTCAGCCTTGTGTGGCGGCCAGAAGATGGCGCCACATGAAAATAAATGGTCACCGCTAGATGGTGCCCATGAGAAACAAGTCACTGTGATAGTCACCACAAGCGAATTATATTCTCGTAATTCTCTTATCCCTATATAATGATAGTGCAACCTAGTAGAAGTAGAGTGAACTCAGTGAGGGAGCTCTATTGCTGCTGGTTGCTTTCCTGTTAGTTAATGCCCCGAATTGCCACCTTCCTCTTGTGCTTGCCTCAGTAGTTCAAGGCGATGCAGTCAACTGCAACACCTGCCTCGACCCCCCAATCGTAAGTCCACCAGTGCGTGACATTGATCAGATTGAAAAAATATTGATCTATATTGCTGCACAGCAAGTGCTGGATTATGGGGGAGAAACGGGGACAATTTCTCGGGGCCCTTCGCTCCACGGGAGCCCCGTGATGATAATTTGTTTGTTTTAAATAAAATATTCATTTGAAATTTGTCGTGATTCAAAAGAGATACAAAAATACAAACTCGGTATCCCGATGTTGCGTTGAGTATCATTAATGATTTCTGTGCAACTTTGACTTTCTGTCAGTTTTACTAATCACTACTGAATATAAACATTTTCGATTTTCTTCAATGCAAATATATTTGAATTTTGCTTGTAACTTTTCCTAATAATCATTCTTTAAGCATGGGTTTATCTCATGACCGTAACCAGCTTGGGACACCAGGTGGGGCAAAGAGTTTTCTGAGAGGGGCCCAAAATTTTCAAACTATGTCCAATAGTTTCAAACTATGTCCAACACAGTTTTCCAGGGGGGACAAAAAAAGTTAAGCAGAGGATTCGCCCCCCTCCGCCCCGCTGGTTACAGGCCTGGTTTATCTACTCGTACATCGCGCCTACTGCAGAAATGTCGCAAAAACGATACTATTTGCGTACTTAAGCAGTAAAACTAGTTCTACTGTGGTTGCTGCTTGGTATCAATGATTCCGTAACTTGTGCGGTCTGGATGTAGCCGCAGACGAACTGCGATCTTTGTTTCGTCATAGACGGTATCGTATGGTGGAAACGCACTTTTCCTCCGATTACTGCTATTCTGGCGTTAAGTCATAAAGATATGAAGCTAGTCAAGCTATTTGCACCATGTGTTATTGCGTGGTCCGTCAGAAAAGTTCTGGCAGTGTTAGCTAAAATGCCGCGAATGAAACTTTTTTTCCTGCTTTCAAGCGCCGTCGTTGAAACAGTGGTGTTACCAGAGCACCTGAAAATGTAGGTGAAAATCACAGCATAAATTATGATGCACCTTTCACACTCAGACTGGCTGACCATTGATATGTTGCGCTGTTACTTGCCGAGTGAATCTCTAGCCCATTTTGACATATCTTACCTTTTTATCAAAGAAGATAACTGGATTTACCACCATTACGTGTGTGGTTCGTATTTCTTGAAAAAACGAAATTAACAAACTTACAGTTTTGAATGATTTAAAAAATTTACATCTGCTGCAAATTATGGTTCAGTAAATTTACCCACTTGGATGATGAAATTTACCCTCAGGGGCAAATTTACCCCAGGTTGAGAACCACTGCTTTAGCCTGTGGAAACATTTTTTCTTGATAAGAACACACTGTAGTGTTTATATAACACTCTCTTCTTGCAGTTAACTGTAGGCTATGTGCAGTTAAGTAGGCTGCCGTATATATTCGATTGTAAGCTCTGACTTATAAAGTTTTTTCATTATTTCATGCGGCTTACAATCAAGGGCGGCCTACATTTTTTATTTCTTTACTTGGTCAATTTTTAGCTGAGCACCACAACGGAAAATTTTGTTAAAAAAACAACTAGGCTGCTCGTTACCATGCACTGACAAGGAATATATACACCAAACCCGTCGGAAATGAGTATTTAGGAAGTTATGCACAATTAAAATTTCCCCTTCTACAAGGCATTTTCACCTTCCATGCACAGCCACAACATGGCGGCGGTAACGCTCTCTCAATATAAATCGAAAAAGGACAGCACGAAACAACAGCTGAGTCATAGCGTGCGCATTTGCGTGAGTTCATTTTTCCCTCTGCGCGTAAGATGTGTCATTTTTTCGTATGCGCGTAAGATGCGACACCGAATTGAGCTTGAACAACGACATGCTTTTATCGTCCAAGTACAGTTAACACATCGAACGCCTGTTGTCTGGAAACTTGCCCAACCGCAGAACACCGGCACACGGTATATTCGTGGCCGGCGTACGATATACTCGTACTTCACTTCAAATGCCAACCGTTGAGCGCCGGGTCGTATGTTTTCCTCTATAAAGTACGAACATTTCGTACAAGTCTCTAGCAACCAGAAACATGTAGTTATAATGTTCGCTGACGTACGGTGTGGTCAGGAGAGCATTTCAAAGCAACCATGGTATATTTTGCCTGCAGTCACGCACGCGTTTCGCAGAGTGCGGAAATAAGATCAGCTTGCTGTAACCATGTGGCTGATTGTCTCGTCACATTGCATTTCATTGGGAGCGGTTTCTAATGTAATGTGGATAAACAATCACTCAGAAATTTTCTGCCTGAGTTAAAAACTATCATGCAGAGATTTGATGATTTTTGCTTGAGCATAAATATTTTTTCGACAGCAAGTAAGTGCTTCAGCGGTGTGTTCAACGCTGCTTCACAAACATTCGTTCTTGGCAGATTTCAAATGACCCATTAGTGTAAAGCATTTGTGGACGCATGCCAATGCAGAGTGCATCAATAATTACTCGAAAACTTTTTTACTGAGTTAAAACATATCATGTAGAGATTTGACGATTTTTGCTTGAGCATGAATATTTTTTTCGACAGCAAGTAAGTGCTTCAGCCGTTTTTTCGATGCTGCTTCACAAACATTCGTTCTTGGCAGATTTCAAACGACCCGTTAGTGTAAAGCATTTCTGAATGCATGCCAGTGTTATGTGGATAAAAAATTAGT
>Ga0210059_1010987_pt1 | contig 13905 bp, 8 predicted proteins | sample Ectturendosymbi2_FD_188042 | JGI IMG/M metagenome (GOLD analysis project Ga0210059, IMG submission 188042) | Ecteinascidia turbinata endosymbiont from Florida, USA - Sample 2 (SPAdes) (version 2) | ecosystem: Host-associated > Tunicates > Ascidians > Unclassified | place: Key West, Florida... | reverse complement strand
CATAGATTTTATATAAAACTAATTCCAGAGTGACATTTCGAAATGCATGTAAACTTCAATATGGATCAGCTAACTACAGGCTGTTTTCCTAACTCAACGTGCACTTGCATGGGATAAACATATCGGAAAAGATTAGGTATCGTTTGTGCAAAATTCTAAAAATAGTGTTCAAGCTAACAATAACGAGTTCATAAATGTGACCCACGTTGAAAGAGGTAACAGGTGAAGCGACTTTTACGCACCCGAAAGACAAGGAAGCCACCCACCATTTGTTTTGATAATCCTACATAATAGATGCGATATGACCTGGCGTATGTGACCGGTAATCTCAGCAACACGGAGAAAGGACAAAGTAAGTTCGCAGCATGGCTTGTTCAATTCGTTCGCAAGTATATTGAAATGGATGATTCGATGTGCATAATGTTGACATGCTATGTTCTATTCTTCAGAAGTTGTGCGGGTTTCTTCAAAGCGTCATTGTCGTTGAATGGAGCAAGTGAAAAAATTGTTTTGCCAGGTTGCCTTCGACAACAAAGATTTATTTGATATATGAGAGAACAATTTAATTTTGTAATTATTTTATTTTATGATATTTGAAATGCCGTGCAGTTAGATTCAAGTAATCTTCAAATTCATCAACCTTTCTTCTCGAACTTTTCTTCAAACTTGCGTAGACGTCATGGGAAATTGACAGTTATACTGTGCAAGACAACGTCTGTCTGGTATACTTACTTCTTTTTGAAGTATTTCTCATTTCAAGTAAATTTTGTTGGAAGGCGTGCCTGTACATATTCATAGTTTTTAGGGATGCAGATATCAGACGAGTTTCCCAGAGGCTGTTCGTTTTCTGCAGTAGAAAGAGAGTAGAAAAGGCAAGCCAAACTTGCAAAGGAAGCTGCCCGCTGTTCAGCAAAGGCAGATCTATGCAATGCGCCTATTTTCTACTGATGTATTCAACCCGGTTTTACTGGTTTCAAAACGTGGCGATGCTTGTTTGAAACACCTGAAGCAATTCATTCGAAACAATACTGAGAAACACATTGTGTGAGAAAGTATGATTGAATGCGCTAATATCGAAGATTCATATTTTATGCATTTTATCTGTGTGGTGCTTTTAGCAGATTCCTAAACGCACCACCAACCTCTGATATGCACAAAGCTGTCGCTCACATTATAAAATATCTTTTTTTTACTAGCACTTGCTGAGTGTGTTATAACACTCTAGATTTTCTCAAAAACCTTGGCGCAAAGTGATTTTGCAGCAACATTAGAGGCAGCATTCGTCGCTCATAGTTTTAGGTCTACAAAAATTCCGAAATTACTGGCACATTTTCACCAAAATTCTGGTTTGTAAGAAATTGTGTGGCGATGCTTCACAATCTTGAAAAATCAATTGGGCTTAGAAAATCACTATAAAATTTGCTGTTCAAAGCTAGTTTGCATTTTCTCAAATTGGAATTCATAAAACGAAATTGTCAAAATGACAACACTCTCGTTATGGACATTTTTTGGCGTTTGTCGTACATGGTTTTAGCCTTTCATACACTATCTTCGGAATCGCGTGACCATTAAAATCAGTAAAGCAAATGCATGTACATAAATGATCAGATCAACTATTACTTAAAACCTATGTTTGTTCTGGGTTGTCTCCAGCTAGTAGTTTGATGAGATGTAATCCTTAAAATAGAATTTCTCACCTTGGCTGGGGATTTTTTAAAGCTTGAAATATAAAGTTCAGTTCCATGTTTGCACTTTCGAAAATTTTGACAGTGACGCTACATCGACTGTGTTGTTTGCATATGCAACCACTCCAAATATGGTTAATCTTTGAATTAAGAACATTACACGGCGTTCTTAAAACTTATTTGCAAATTTAAACCATTTTATGATATCTAATTAAAAAATCCATTTCCTCCAGCCCTGGACATAAGCAAAAAATATCGACTCTGTCTGCAAACACCCTTGGGCTGGTTGAATCCCGGAACAGTGTTTCTGAAATATGAGTCTTTTTCAGTTTTCCTCTGCTCACAAACTAAATAATGTATTTTAGGCAGTGGTGCAAAGTTTGCTTTTTGCGAATCCTTCTCACTCCTTCTTTGTCATTTTGCAATTAGTGTCGCTGTAATGCAGGCGTATCACTAGAATACTGACGTAAATACGTGAATCACAATTTCGCAAGGCCCACTCAAAAACTTAGTTGGTTAACCTCAAGGAAAGTAAGAAATTCAAATGTCAGTTTTTGACAGCAGTTTTGGGGAGTTACGCAAAAAATATGCTGCAAAAAGTCATTTCAAACCTCCTTAACAATATTGCGCTATGTATCAATTGTAAAATTGAAACTCGAATTTCATATTCACTGTAAGAAAATGCAGTTTCATAGATTTCCCGTTGAACATTCGTGGTATTGGTCAGCTACGTTTGCTTAAGTCCACGCCGTAAACACAACTTTTCAACTGCTAAAACATTTTTCTTGTTTATCAATTATTTTCAAAGTTAAATGATTTCCAATTGCAGTGTTGCATCCTTTCTGTTGGCGTTGCGTTGAATGCGCGATTCACCACGAACGGGATCTGCGCGAAGAATAATAACCTATATATGTGGCGCGAACAAGCAATAAGAAAGTGTTCGCGGCGCGTGGTCTCTGTTCTTGTTTGCCGCAACAGTGTGAAGCCTTGTGCACTTGCCGCTCGGACTTTCCAATCACGACAGTAGAAACCGTTTAAGTGTGAGTACCTACTTCGATTTGGAACAAAAACTAATATTAATTACCGGTATATAAATGATTGTCCCCCACGCCACATGACTAACAGTGTTCAAATAAATCACAAGCTATGAGAAGTTACCGCAATAAACTTTTAAAGGAAGCAATCAGGTTTGAGCCCATGCTTTTCACAGGCGGTTAATGGTGTAATCATGATCAATGCCAATAGTAAGTCTGGCTCATAAACAGTAAAACAGGGTAGCAAGTATAGAAAAAGCATCCAGTGGTCGGTAGCAGAGTTGCAGAGTCGGAGATGAAATGTCTGACTCCGACTTCCATCTTTCAAAAATTTTCGACACCGACTCCCAACTCCGACTCCTTCGCATAACGTAAATGAACATTGTTAGAAATTTTGTAGCGACTAGCAATCAATGGAAATCGTAGTGTACAGCAAGAATTCTCTGTTTCAATGAAAGTTTCAAAAAAATTTGTACCATTTCAACAGGCACGAGTTAGGATTCCGGATCAGGCGTGCGATGTAATAAATGATTTAATTAAACTGTCGGAATCGGATAAAAAATGCGACTCCAACTACGACTCCGGCACCTAGTATTCTTAGGAATCCGAGTCTGACTCCACCCAAAAATCTCCGACTCCTTGCGACTCTGACACCACAACCCTGGTGGGTAAAAGCATAAAACTGCCCCCTTTGTTAATGAATCTTGATGTAAAGCAAGTGAACACAGTCAGCAAGCTGGATCCGGATAAGCGGTTAATCTCGGTTCAGGCCGATCCGGGATTGAGGCTCATAAAACATTCCATTTCAGAAAGATGGATTCAGGCAACCCTGACTCACTTTTACATGGAGCTTGCAATTCAGAATTGAGATAATCCTGGATTGGTGTTTTAGTAGAATCTTGCTTTCTGTAACGCAATCTGCTGAGTCATCGAAGTCAGGTCATCTGTTGTTGTGGTTCAGCTCTCCACTTGTGCGCCTAGGTCAAGGTTTCATATTTGTAATTCCACGAGGTTGTATCTTATTTTGCACCTCATGTCATTAAAAATCGAAACTGAGCAATACAGTATTGATCATTTACCATATGTGTGGTTTGAGCAAACTGTTACTGTTTTTACATGACACGTAATAACGGGGCCTTTGGATTGCGGCCGATCTAAAAGTTCTGGCTACCTTCAGCTGTAATAAGCTGTGCGTTAGCGTAGTGCATTTCATTTATCAGGACTAAAGCAAGTGAAAGTGCTAACAACCCTTTGTTGGATTGGTGCAGCACATAGTTTGAACACGTTACGTCAACATTCTGCGATTCTCGAGAAATAAATTGGTGATTTTTGTTCTCAACACAACATTTTTGAAGCAGTATAGAAGTATGAAGCTTAAAATAAAACATCAACGTTTTTAAGCTTGAGGATTGGCTGTCACTATCACACAAATAAACATGCACGGCGCTCGCGCATGCAGGAAAGCGAGATTTAAATTTTTTCATGTGCTTTGCGTGTATGAGTATCCGTTCGCACGCTTATGCATTCAAAGCATTTCGTATAAATGTCTGTATTGGAACTGTTTTTTGCAGCTTACATGCATTATTAACGGTTTTGGGTGATTTCAACGTTTACTAAAATCTGGATTATCAAAAATTCATTTGAAATTTTTTGCTTAATGACTACTGCAAAATCAAATTAATTTTGATTCTTCGTACTTATTTATGCATGACTGTATTATACTTGTCGTGAGCTCATAACGGAGAACCTATCTTTAAAAAGAGATAGGTAAAGAATTGTGCACCTGCAAGCTTCAGTATAAAAAAGGTAACTTGGCCACTCTAGCATTTCCCCAATTAATAACGAAGTGGGTAAAGTGTAGAAAAACAAGTCACAGCTGATTGATTGATATCTGCTGTGGAACTGTTCTTGAAGCTTATCAGAAACGCCTCTTAAACACATCTCCATGAAAGCAGAGTGCGTATCTCAATTTTCTGTTTTTGGCTTGATGCAAATGCCTTTTTTCAAAGAAATTACAAGGGCAAAAGATCCCATATACTTGATATTAAAACACGCTTTCTAGACGGAGTATAACGTTTATCAGATATCTGTGATTTTTTTCAAAATATTGCAATATTGCTACAAGCATATGACACAAGAGGAAAAAAATAAAGCTGTCACAATGTCACAGCTTTCAACAGATAAATTTTTCCCTTGCTTTTGTGCAAATATTAGCGAATTTCTCGACGTGCGACGTATTTTGAAACACTTTGGGTAAAAGCTGAACTCCATCGTTCCTATACACATTTTGTTGAAGTAACAACGCTTTCATAATAATCCGCTTTTGATGAATATTTCCGCCAATTTAAACGTTTTGTGCAGTTATAATGCAGTTATAGTAGTTCAGCTGGAAAGTTCTCATCATTCTACTGAAAAGAACAACGAAATAATGAAAGCGTTACGTAAAATATGTAGTTACATTTTGATTTAGTTTGTTAGATAAGTATGTTGTTTCAAGCCAAGTTCAATTACGCTGTCGCTGTTTCGTGCGTCTAGCGTGCCATTGCAATTGCAAGTTAATTTGTAAACGCAAAGTTCATTCATGCTTTCTCAGTTTTGTATGCCTGGCAATTGTGGTGCAAGTACACCCGGTGTAGTGCAGGCACACACTCCCCCACGTTGCCTATCACAACATCTATCGAATTTTGCAATGCATTTCCAGGAATGTTACTGTTCACCCACGTCAACCTGCCCTTTTCGGCACGACATTTGATGCCTTGATTGGAAACACTCCGTAAGCCTTTCTTTAACTGCTCAGGCAACCTCTAAACACAAAAACGTTTGTTGTCCTTGCCCAAAATGGGAAGATTTTGTTTATTCGCTTGCACTGGACTAACTGGCAGGTTTAGACGCGGGCACAGCTTTTTTTACAGCTTAGCAAGTCTTCTCAAGCTCATCCGATCAGAAAAAGGCAACGTGCTGATTTCGGAAAAATTTTTATATGATGAAGAACAAAAGCAATTTTCCAAACAAAATGTGGGAAGTGCAAATGAACGAAAAAGTAAAGAAAAATCCAAAAATTCCGCTAGTAAACGTCATTGGTGGTCGGTTTCAGGTTTAAACAGAACCTCATTGCACGCTTGTGGTTCTATATGAAATAAAAGTAAATTACGACATGAAATTTTTCTATTTTCATTGCAATTTTCAGCCACGTTAATCAACCTTGCCCAAAATGGGCAAATGCTTCACGACAATGTCTGGGCAATGAAGCTGATCGCGGCACTGCTATTGACATTCACGTCTCACATACGGCCAGTCCCGTCGCCACAGGGGGTTTTGGCATGCTAAGCCCCTTCAACAACGCTTCAAGCACCCCCAAATTGAAATATGAAAACTATATGTTAGTGGAGTTTTGTCAATTTTTACAATGTCAAGGCATCAACAGGGAAACAAAAACTCATTCTAACCATAACTTGGGCTGATTTTCACCCCAAACTCACACTAATCATAACGTGCGGGATTTTCACCCAAAGTCACACTAACCATAACGTGCGTGATTTTCACTCCGAACTCACCCTAACCATAACGTCGGGTGATATTCACCTAAGGACCTCGTGGCTACCACTCCTGTCCGGGTGGAAATCACCAGGGGTCAGTTTTCCAGGGGTGTGAGTGATCTTTGCAGAAAACTTGAAAGTGATCAATGCAAACAAGTGGTCCCCATCGTTAGAACGTGAACCTCGTCCCCATCGTTAGAACGTGAACTTCGTTTTGTTCTGTTTTGGTGGTGGACAGGTTCTACAGCGTTGTCTGGCCTCAAAGTTCATGTCCTCAATAAAATGCTTTGACCTTTTACCACAAGTGCACGCACAACAAGGAACAAGCCTTTTTTGTCTAAGCCAAAGTTCTAGAAACTTTAATTAGGAAAAGAGAAGCACAAGGTTCATCATGTCCTCCATAAAATGCTTTGATCTTGCACCACAAGTGCGCATACAACAAAGTGCAGGCCTCCTCCAGCTCCAAATTCTTTTCTCTGACGGAGAAGGCGTCATACATTCTGCTGCCTGTTTCTCAATGAAAACCACGAGCTGAGCAGGAGCCATTCGCGCCAAATTGATGTGTCGTCAGGGTTGCACTCGTGTGATCTACTTCCGCGATGGCTTCTGTCATAGGTTGCTGGCGTGGCTTACTAGTGAACCTCATGCACCAACTCTTTTGCCCAAATTAGGCTAACTTAGGAGGAATCTTTGTGTAGGAATTTTGTTACACCTCAAGTAACCATGGGTCAATTTGGGCAAATTTTTGTTCCCCATCGAAAACTACAAAACTTGTGCAGATTTCGATAGGACTGCCCGAAAGAGCGTCAAAGAAAATGCAGCTACTGAAAGAACCAGCTTTCTACGTGACGGTTAACTAATTTTTAATTTAAGTAGAAGAACCGTTTGTCCAAACTGCGCAGAGGTTACCTGAGCAGGGTTAACCATGTGCTTCTTCATTTTTTAACCGCTCACGTAAATTGTCTGATGCTTTTTGAAAATCTCCATTTTTCCAACTATCTAACGCTTCTGTATAACGATGTCCAATAGGAATAGATATTGTTGCTGCTTTGCTTCAGTGTTTGATCCTTATCAGTGTGGACTGCGTTTACCAACCAACACCTACTTTGAAATATTTTTATTGTTCAAACATGAACTCACAGCAAGGAAAATAAAACATTTTTGCAGAACCAAACTGCAAATATTGCAGTGAATGACGATAAAACAATCGTTGATGTGCTTTTCAGAAAGTTAAATTTACGGTTTGTAGTTTCATGTTTTGAAATTAGATTTCAATCGACAGAAACCATTACCGACAAACTCTTCACCTGAGATGATCGTTCCTGCTAACCACTCCGAGCTGGCGAAAAACCTTACATTTTCAAAAGATATCTTTTTCACCAAGGAAACCTGGAAGTTGTGCTTTCCTTGCATTGTTTTGTTACTTGCTGCAGGAACATGGATGGCAATTTCTTTTCTGGTTTTTGCGTGCAATTATCAAAAAAAGCAGAAACATGAGCAAGGAGATTATTCTGTGGGGAAAGTTATGATAACAGCTGTGATATCAACATTATTAATTCTTCCTCGACTTGCCCTCACTCTCAGCTTATCCTTCATCGGTTACGAAAAGACTGTTGAAAGTGATCGCTTGTGCGAAATGTTAATGGACTTTTCCATAGCTGCATTCGGAGTTGGACTTCTACCAATATACACCTACCTCTGGATTCGTCAGCGTGCTTTGTATTTGCAGCCCTTCATTTCTAATTTGTACACTAAGCCAGTCAAGTTGCTTTCGTGGAGTCTCCTTGTCATGATACTGACCGGAGACGTGCTGTCTATAATTATGTATGTTGCCCCTGTGACTTACGCCAGCTCCTCAAATGGTTGTGTAAACGTGCAAAAAGATTTAGAAAACCTCCCACACTACTTCGGTGTCTGCCTTCAGATAGCAGGGCAAGTGCTTCTTTTGGCTCTTTATTTGTACCCTTTGATTAAGCACAAACAAGTTCAAAATTCGTATCTTCGGAGCACTTATGGAAATAATCTTCCCACTTCTGGCCTTGCCTCCAAAGATAGAGTGCTACTCGCAGTTCAGAGGTCATTTTGGTGTGCTTTTGCAAGCATTATATCAGCCATTTCGTCAACGGTCGTTGCATCAGTTATTTCAATTAACATTCCACGAGTAGTGACAAACATTGTGTTCGATTTGAGTTTAATATTAACTGTATTCTTCCTCATTGTGTCTTTTGAAAGTTATAAATTAATTTTAATGTCGCCTCTTCGTTGCCAGCTGCAGATGAACACCTCAAAATGATCTTGTCTCTATTCTTGATCTCATTTCCGATGAAAATGCTGAGCTACATTTGAGCTGCTGCTGTTAAACCACACCACAGAAATGTACAAAGTTTTTTCATTTTTACTGTGCTTTGGACTGTAGCATGGTGTACACGTTCTAGGAAAAAGGAGTACAAATCTAAGAGTAATTCGGAAGTGTACTTCAGATATTTACTTTTTTTTCATAGAGAATGTTTCCGTAAGTGCTATTCTATTAAAAAGGAGTAAAAATGTAAGTCGTACTTTAGATTTTTTTTCACAGAATATGTTGCTAATGATGAAGACTATTTTGGGCACGCTTTGTAATAATTCAAATTCGTAAATGACAATTTTTTCAATAAACTAATTTCTTTAGAACCGGTACACACTTCTCGTTTTCCACCACTTCAGCGTCAACGTCTCCATAACAATGTATCGCCTTGACAAAAAAGGCTGTTAGACCTTGAAGAGTTTTCGTTACGATGTTCGAATTTACCATGTTGAAATGCATGTTTGTAGAAAATAGCAGTTTTTTCAGTCTTCGCGTTTTAAAATTATCTATAACGAATAAATTCAGAGAAGATGCGACTAAAAAACATGTCAGTAAACAATTACATTTGTTTTCAATGGCGTGCTGCAGAAAGGATAAACCTGTTTGTTAGGACAGTCAAAAAAACTTCAAATTTCTTCAACAAAACTTTCACGAAATATATGAAGAGATTATAGTTCTATACATATTCTTTTCACGCATACGTATTGCTAATTTACTTACGCAACTTTGATTTGGGGCAGGATGCTTTCAAAATCAAACCAAAAGCCAACTTCAAAATGCTTTTTTCAGAAAAAATAGCAAACTGTAAATAATATGAAGTCCGTGAAAAGACAAAACAGTCATGCATTGAATTGTACCGGCCTGTTTCTCCTTGAAAACTGTTTATTTTCCCGGATTGTCTTTTCGAAATGTGCGACATTACTGAATATATATATAAAACGTTTGACACTGGCCCATCACAGTTAGTGACAAATATCACTGGCGGGATGCTATTAGGGAGGAGCAGACGGTGAGGTGGTAATTTACTTAATTTCATTCGTGGCTTGTTGCACTTCACAAATTCGCTTTTCTCTATCATACTGTTCTGACTTTGCTGATCAACTGCTCGACTTGTCGCTTTGCTGATCATACATATTTAATGACAGTCGTTTACGTACCGCACAGACAACCCCTGGTATCTAAAAATAATAACGACCACGAATTGATTCCTGCACGCGACGAAGTGGTATACCTCTGTTAAAGTGATGGACAAGTTGAACGTGCTTTATTATGAGAAGCTTCATTCTCTGACGGTGAAAAATAATTATCATTTGGTATAAATTCTTGCTCTTGCTTGTGAGAGTCATTTGAAAGATTTTAATGATTTCGGTCTCATTCACCTCTCAAACATTTGCACATGCGCTCTTGTATTTCCATTCTCAACATCCACGAAAGTTCATTATCTTCTTTTTCGCTGCAGTAATTCGTCGATGTAATGGTTCAGATCTGCGCATAAACCTGTTTTTTCATTCACTTTAAATTGATGTGGCCTCGAAAAAAGAAGAAGGCGTGGACGCGGAAGACATTTTTTGTTTGACCTTATCAGAACTTGAACATTGTTACTGGCTTGTTTTATTCGTATCACATGCTACAGCTTTTGGAAACTTAAATGTACGCACAGTGGCTAGTGGTGCTATTACAATTAATAATAAATAGATTCGTTTTACAAACTCGAAGCTGATAATGACTTAATATGCTAGATTTCAATTAACCTCAAAATTGTCTGTCTTACGTTAAATTATTCCGCAGCGAGTGAACAGCATTAATCAGTTTTATTTAATCTATATTTCGTAAGTAACATCCTTCTTTTTAACTAAGATTTAATAATTATCTCTTTTCTGTGTTACTTGGTCTTAACAAAGCGCTGTACTTTGAAAAACTAAAAACTTTTAAGTTTAGTCTGAAACAAATTGCAAAAAGTGTTAGTTTTCAAAAACTGGTGCAAATGTCACAACTGCTTGAAAACCCTCTCTTGTCTTCTTCTCAGCAAATGTTTTGGTAACTTCATCCTGTTTTACTTCTTGTGCAAGTTTGGATTCAATATTCAATCGTCTACACGTTATTGACCGCTGTTTACTCTCAAACAATTTTTATTAGTCTAAGTCCACCACTAAGTAATCTCTCTGCAGATGCCACAGTGGCTGCACTTGTGAACAAGACTCTTGGGCAACTACACACATTTGGAAAAAATTTATTGAAGATTGAACTCGTTTAATTTGATATGAAAGGGCTAATGGAAGCAATTTCTCTTTTCCAAAATTAGCTGAATGGACGAAAGGAAAATGCCTATGATGCAGCAACTTTACGCGGGTACTCTCATTCTCCGGAGCCCTAGGACCTACTGGGTCTGGATATGATGTACCTCTTGTACTCCTCTTTCTTAGGCCCTGTTCGTAACACCTCAAAGTATCTCGATCTCGGGAGAGTTGTTCTTTTCACACACAACCACTTGTTTTTCTGTTACTTTTTCCTTGTAAACAATGTAAAACACTGCAAGACTTGATGTTGCAGCTTCACCTTTTCGCTAGATGAGAGGTCGGTCCTGATTAGAACTTCGCTTATTTGCGTGTCCATAGAATTTGACGATTTTTTCTAAAAATTTATGACTTAACTAAAGCTGACTAATTACAGCTAATCTCTATCATACCGCAGCTGGATTGTTCCAATCTTCTTATGAACCCAACTCCCAGCTGAAGATTTTACAGACAAGCCTACCGGAAAAAAGTACCCCACTTCCCGCCATTGTTCCAAAAATGGAACACGCAAAAGAAAAACCATATGGTGGCATCATGACCTAATAAACACATAAAAAATTTGGTCAGTACTTTCGGGGAAGCCTTCAAGAAAAGAACGTCAATGGTTTTATTGTGTTTACTTCCTGCTGTAATTTTTGTGCTCTGCCAAAGTCAGGACACAGAAAAACTCTAAAAAGCTCATGATATAGTGACGTAATACTCAAAGTACTTACGTCACTGGAAATTTATAAAGACTGTTTTGTGAAGTAAACTATGTTGGAAAACAACCTATTAAAAGCAAACAAACGCTGACGCCTTTTTAAGAAAGTTGGGTAGCTCCATACAGCATGTTCCAAAATTGAAACAACTGCGCCTAATGGGTTAAGAAAAGAATTGGGGGGCAATCAGGGGCCAAGCAAAAGTCTGGGGGGGCCATGGTTCACCCAGGCCCCCCTTAGAATCGCCATTGACCGTGTCTGGTCAGTTTGGGCTAGATCATTTCCCCACTCGGTACTTCTCTATCAAAGAAAGGACACACTAAAATGCGAAGGTAATTATTACCTACGGAAGACCCACCACAATTGGACATAAACTAACCATTCACAACCACACCTTGCTTTAAAAAAAAACAAGTTTCGTTAATACATTTTTTACATTCCGCTTTGCTCAATTTTATAATGCGTTTTCTTAACCCTTGAACGCCTAAGTGCTTTGCCAATCACTATTACCTAACATGGGCCGCTAGAGACCCGTGTCATATATAGCCTACTGGCAAGCGAATAAAAGGACATTGGAAGATTGGAAGTTTTTTGCAAGCCCATGAATATCACTTAAAATCTTGACAGCCTACAGCTCAGAAACGAGAAAAACTTAATAAATTTTACGAATTCTTGAATATCACTAAGACTTTGACGAACAAAAGTTCAAAAGCCACAACAGGTAAATTCTACATATAGGTCAGTGGTTCTCAAACGTTTCTGCACGTTGATCCCCAATTAAAGTATACAATTTTTTGTACACCCCGTGGCCTAGCCCACCAGTTACTAATTCAAGGATTGTATGTGTCAAAATAAAATTGAGTACTTTTTACTTGAAATGCGTGATAAAATAATACACAATCCGTAAATATACTTAGAACTAAAGATGTAAGCATAACATAAAACAACAATTGTTCTCCGTCCTACTGCGTAGCCTACTGCTGTCTGTATTGCCAGTCTAACAACTGCCGAACTGCGACACATGCACTACAATATTGTTTGTGACGTAACAAACCGAACAGTTTTCATAATGCCATCACAATGGATGATTTAATAAAAAACTATTCGAATCCAATGTACCAGGGGCGGCCAAACCGCGGCTCGCGAGCCACATGCGGCTCTTTGAGCTTTCCGAAAAATTGTATTTTTGTTTTTACGTATTGCAAAGTGTAGAAATATTGTTAAGTGATACTGCGGTCAGTGACGGATTTATGCATAGGCCATGACCTAGGGCCCCGCGCAACTCCTTCCTATGACGACTCATTAGCTTAAAATTTGCGAGACTGTGAAGAGTCACAACTTAACAATTTACTTTGAAACGAGCGAAAATGCGAACGTCTAGTCTAGACTATCAGTACAGTAGCAACACGATAATATTGTGTTTCGCAATACAAGAATTAGAATATTGTTTTTCATCGGAGTTGTGCAGTGTCTGGCGGTCTTGCGTTGTTGCGAGCTTTCTGTCAGTGGAAGTTTGAACATCAAATAAGGAAAGTGCTGTGTCAAAGGTTTGATACTGAGGAACATGGCTGGGCGCGAGAGAGATGCAGGCCGTCTGTATGAAAGTTGTTACAAGCAGTAGCGTAGACCAGCCAAAAAAGTTTTGGGAGGGCCAAATACTATGACTTAAAGCGAGTAATGGTATTTTATTTGGACATTGCCTGTCAAAGCACAAAATGGGAAGATCTGCTAGAAATTTAGGGGGAATGGTTCCATTGCACCCCTGGCTACGCCTATGGTTACAAGAAAAAAAAAGAAAAATAAAGAACAGTAGCCTACTTACGTGATGTTCAATCTTCCAGACAAAAAGCTCGCAACAATGCAAGACACGTAGGCGCTCTATAGACGCGGATTATAACCTTGTTTTCAACAAAACTTTGAGCCAAAAGAATGGATCGATGGGTTGGGGGACAGGGCCGGCCAAAGGTGGCCAAAATTTCCAAAACATGCTTTCTTTGTGACGTCACCCTTCAGAAATCCCCCAACCAAAAACGAAAAACGTTTGTTTTTCGATTTTGACTACAAGACTTGCTGAATCCGTGGATGGTTTTGATAGCTCTCTAGCTCAATCACCTGGCGAGTTATAGGATTGCAAACTTCTGCAAAAAAGGGGTTAAACCCGGGACTCAAAGGGTTAAAGTCAGGCAATCACTTTTTTTCTTTGCAAACAGTTTGGAAAGTGTGGAAAATTGGCATTTATACTGTATTAACCTTCTTTGTTACTTAACAAGTTCCATTCCGGGGTACGAGATACTCGTACTTTCATGCCATCGCT
>Ga0210059_1010986_pt1 | contig 13906 bp, 5 predicted proteins | sample Ectturendosymbi2_FD_188042 | JGI IMG/M metagenome (GOLD analysis project Ga0210059, IMG submission 188042) | Ecteinascidia turbinata endosymbiont from Florida, USA - Sample 2 (SPAdes) (version 2) | ecosystem: Host-associated > Tunicates > Ascidians > Unclassified | place: Key West, Florida... | reverse complement strand
TTGTCTTGATTTTGTCTGTGAATGAAAGAAACATCTTTTTCATCGCTTTTCTTGTTGTTGGAATCTTGAGTCCTTGAGCAGCCCAACCATTTTGAATGTCCTTGCTTTTCTCAAGCTTGTACATTGGCAATAAATCTACAGCCAACAATCTTGCAAGAACAACCTCCGCTGAATCTTTTTTTGCATGCATGAAAGAATTGTCAATTGTTTTTGTTTTAATTTAGTATTAACTTCCTTGGGTTCAGAACTTTTTTTCAAATTGATACCTTCTTTTTTCTGTAAGTGATAGATTAAAGACGTAGCAGCTTGCTTTGGATTGAACTTAGCTGAGCAGTATTTGCATTTCACAACTGAATCATCGCCTGACTTCACAAGAACATGTTTACAAACTTCCGACTTCTTGCCCGTAGGTTCTTTCCAATCACTTGAGTTCGACATAGTTGGGTTTACTTTTTAATAATGTTGAAAAGCAGACTTAAAATTGCAGCAAAACAAGCTAGCCTAGACCTGTCCCGTAACTGAGATACGCGTGAAAGTTTCGGGACGTAAATAATTACTCTTATCTTGAAACTGTGTTGTCGCAATACGTTTTAACACAACAGGTTTTATTTTATCACAATCAAATAGTTACTTAAAATTCTCAAGTAGTCAAAATCATTACTTAAGTAAGTAATAAGCAAAAATTTTACTTAAGTACTTACGTACTTACTTACTTGAACCCAGCACTAGTTGCGGCGGCGTGCAGTGTACAGTACATTATCTTGAACGTGCATACTGTGTGTGATGTAATAATCGCCCGGAGTTGTGGAACATTGCCGGCATTTCCGGGCTTGCGGCCATTATACTTCTACTTGCTTCGAACTGTGTAATGCAGTGTGAATACGTTTATGTCTGAAAGCTGTCGTGAACTTTTCCTTTGGATTAGACAGTGACCTTCAGATTAGAATACAGAGAAAGTTGTCTAGAGACACTACAACTTCGTTTTTCGTTTCACAAAGTCAACTACTGAACAAAGCTATCTGCAATTCACCGCTGGAAGTTGAACCAACGGTTTTGATTTTAGAATCTCGGCTGAAGGTGAAAACTTCGTTTTCCGGCCATCCCTGCGGCTTTCGTCTGCCCAGCGCACTTTATACCCCCTTGAAGTGAAATATGCGGTTAAGTGACACAAATCTACAAATTGCGCCAGTGGTTTCCATAGTATGGGTCGCGACGCAAACAATTTCGCGAAGGGCCGGAAAGTAAGTCGCGCAGAGGCGATCAAAACCTAAATAGAAGTTGTATTTTTTCAAACGTGTCTGTTTGTAGTGTAGCTTAGGCACTTGAAGAAAGAGTCGAATGCTGATATTGAAATCCAACTTAGCAACCTTCTGCCAAATATCATCCACACAATGAACATTTTTGTCATGTTAACATACACTGTTTGAGGTTTGGGTCGCAAGATGTTCACGATTTCAGTCACGCTCGAAAAGGTTTTGGAACCGCTGCTTAATTAAGCAATATGCAATTATTGTCAGGAGTCGTCTGATAAACATCCACATCCGGATTCACTATCATTTCTCAACTTTTTCTGAGTATTGCAAACGCTCCACATGGCACTTTGGCACTAACGTTATCAATCAAAAATTTTGGTGTGTATCCCATCTCTTTGCTTAGTGATCTTCGTAATGTTGTTTATGCAGCACAGATTGCAGTTTCGACAAGAAAATACAAATCACCGGTCCGTAATGGGAGGATTTGTTAGTGATTCTATGTAACTTGAATAGTGAATGATTCAGAAAAACAATCTAAATCCTCCCATTACGGACCGGTGATTGTACTCTGCGATCACTTCCGGCCCGCATCTGGTAGCAGAGGAAGGTTAGTTTCCGATAACATCGAAGAGAGTGTACGTTTGTCGGTAACTGATCCCCTTCAAGATCAGTGACGAACGAGAAGCAGAAGTTCGGTAGACGAATCCCCTTCAAGATTCGTCGAAGACATCAGAATCAGAAAAAGAACACTTCTGACGCCGAGCGAGCGAAGGCATCCAACGAACACTAATCTCCGTAAAATATTGAAGATATTCAAGAATAAGCAAAAAGCATCTCAACATGCGGAGGAGTTAGTCTCTCACATGCAAACCGAGAGAGACATGCAACTTCAACGAGAAACTGAAGCGGTAAAAGTGACACAGCAAGCAAGAGGATTGCTACAGGCGAAAGACAGCCTGGAAGCCGCTGAAGAAAAAGAAAAAGTTGCATTCAAACTTCGTAAGACTACGGAGAAAGAGCTAAAGAAGGCACTTGAGGAATTGCCTGCCGAACATGCATTAGATGTGGTTCATCATGCACTGAATGAAAAGGTCATACCAGAAAACGTAGGAAGTCGACTGGAACGAGCAATGTCAGAGGCAATACAAGAGGCAGTTTCTGACGTGCCCGACAAATCGACTCAGCAATGGGAAGACAGACCCAAGAGAAAGTTTGCTTTTCCATTAATACCCGTTATGAGTCAACATGGACTTTATCCGGAAGTAATTTACAAAGCCAGAAGTCGAGATTGGCATGCTTTGACTCGATCGGACTTACAGATTCTTGGTGAACTGAACGAACGATCCGATCCAAGCAGTCAAAGAGCTCTTTTGGGAAAATGGACCAAGAGACGAAATGACAGCATATCGTGAAAAAGTTCTTGGGATCGAAAGGGTGTCACAAGTACCAACAGCTCCACCGTGGGTGAAGAATGCTCCACGAGCCTATGCACAGTGTGCTTTGCAACAGGTGCAGAAGGAAAAGAGCAAACCACCAAGTTATTCGGAACTGCCAAGGGCATACGCGTTTCCAATAACATTCCAAACGCGCGATGAAGAAGGAAACGAAAGTCAAGTAGAAATACCTGACGATCCACGACAATGGACGACAGAACAAACCCGACAGTTCAAAGACTTGGAACCAGTGAGAAACATCATATCCCAAGTAAAGACAGCACGAAAAGAGTTGGAAACAGAACAACAACGTGTGCAGGAAGCACAGCATCGAAACAAACGACTACAAACCGAAGTTGCCAGAAATCATGAGGAATTGGAAAGACATGCAGCAACAGTAAATGTCATGTCGTCCAATCAACCACACAAGGTCATGAAAGTTAGCAATATAACGGGCGTAACCGTGCCAATGGATCCGGATGACAATCCGCCAGCGTACGTAGAAAAAGTCATTGAGCATTGGCAAGACAAAGCAGAACCAGAGGTTCTATTGTCGGCCTTAAGAGAACTGACAAAAGGTCACAAAACGCTCAACAACTTGCTGACACAAGCGGCAGCAGCAGGGCAAACAATTGCGCAGGTCCAAGAAGACTTACGACAGCTCTATGGGGAAGATGATGTGTCACAACTCGCGGAGCTTTCTCAAGTCTTAAAGAAGTTTCGACTACGATCGGACATGCCGCCGAAAATGAAGTTAAAAAGAATTCTGGAACAATACGGAATTAGTGTCGAAACAAAAGACCTAAGCACCAAAGCGCAATTGGCAAAGAAAATCTTGAAAACCGTAGTAGCACCAAAAGAATTACGAGCTGAATTCTTAAAAATCCAGGATGCACCATTAGCAGTTTGGCTGCAGGTGTTGCAAGATTACTGGACAAACTACGTGCAAACAACGGAAAAAGAAACGGAACTCCTGTCGATGGTTGTCAACTCCAGAGATAGAGAAAAAGAACCGACAGTGAGAGAATGGCTAAATACACCGGTCACTGGTAAATTGACAGAAGAACTCGCACCAAATTTGGTTCAGAAAATCACGGAATCCGTGGCAAAGAAAGTGCAAGAACTTGCCAAGCCATCAACAAGTGAATGGCGAGGACAAAGGCGCACAGAAAACCAGGAAAGACGTGATGACTATCCGAAGGAAAAGCCTAAGAAGTTTGCTTTTGACTTCTGGAAAAAGAACGAGTTCTACAACACTGCTGCAGAAAATGCGGAGGTGGACCCACCAGTGAAAAGAATACCAGTTTATTGCTTCACATGTGGACTATGGGGACATGTTCACAGAGATTGCCTATATGATTTCGTCTTAAGGAAAAACAGCGAGACCTTAAAGAAAGGGCCAAAAAGCTATTGGCTGGACGAACGCATAGAGTCAAACCAAAAGGCTCTGGATCGCATAGCAAAAGATGCTAATCGCTGGGTGGAAATGATGGAGTCAGAGGAAATAGAAACTCCGGAAGACTTTGATAATTGGACTCAGAAACACCATGCATCTACAGCAGCGAAAAGGCGATGGGCAATCGACCAGAAGTTTCCACGAAAAGAACAAAAGAAAACTTCAAACAGTAAAAAGACAGAGGAAAACTAAGAAGGATGGAGACAGCGTCCAGGGACAGTAACAAATCACTTGGTGTAAATAACAAAGACGTTTCATTTTATCAAATTAGTCCGCGTTTGGGACTACTGCCAAGTGCTACGATAATTGTAAATAGTTCAAAGTTCTTGGTAAAACAAGATGACGAGTTTGAACCTCCTGTCCTTGTGTCTCTATCCGCTGAAAAATCCTCGATGACGCTACCTTTCTTTTATGATCAACGACAAGATGTCACGTATTTACTGGACACTGGAAGTCTTGTAAATCTGATACATCCGGAAAATGCTATAAAGGTTCATCTTGAACCAGGCCCTACGATGAAATCAGCAACTATCCAGGGAGCGACGGGATCAGCAATACTTCCGCCTGCTCACTGGCATGTGAATACACTCTTTGATGAAGAGGTGGATGAAAGGGCATTGCGTGTGCAGGGGTACGTCAGCCCAGACGCACCTTTTAACATACTGGGAAGCCCGACGTTACAAGAAAACCCGTGGCTATGGAAGCAAGCGGTTTACAAAAATCCGCAAGAGCTAGTGCTACAGACAGTGGTTTTACATCCAGACTCTAAGGATGAATCCAACAACGTGTATTCGCATGACGAAGAAAAGGCATTGTGGGCACCATATGAGAAAGAGTTGACAGATCTTCGAAAACACCTTGCGGAACCTTCAAAGTTTCCGGTAAAGTGTCAGATAAAGATAAAGAAAGAATGTCAACACCTACGGCCTATTACTGGCCCAGTATACCACATGGAGGGTGAACGAGAAAAAACCCTGCGAGAGTGGATGGAAAAGTTAACCGATTTGCAGGTGATTGAACAAAAACTTTCCCTGTATCGCCTACCCATTTTTGCGGTACCACAGAAAGTGTCACCAGAAATGGAGCAAGCCGTAAAAGAAAAAAGGGCAGATCCAAAGTCAATCCAGCATTTCCGCATCGTACAGGATGCGAGGGGTCTCAACCAACGGTTGGTACAAGAAGATGCACCACTGCCACGAGTGGACTCATTTCCGTCTATGACAAACGGACGACCGATAAAGAGTAAGTTGGACTTCACCAAAGCCTACTTCCACGTCGAAATGGAGGAGGATGCGAAACAGTATGTGGGAATCGCATCTGCCTATGGAGCACGGCGATGGAAACGAATGGTGATGGGCTTGTCCACAGCTCCAGGACAATATACGTATGGCATAAATATTGTCATGGACAACGCCATTGCTCGATATCGCGAATTGCAGACAGAACGATTGGGTGAAATAAGAGATGACTTTCACACACCAATGAAGGCATACATCGACGATGTACTTATTACCACTCCAACAAAGCAACTTATGACCATTGCTTTACATGCCATATTCCAGACTATTGTGAAATTCGGTCTGACGATTAGTCCAGGAAAATGTGAATTGGGAAGACTCGAGATTGAATTTCTGAGTCATGTGCTCGGAAAAACAGTCAAACCAACGCAAACTCGAATGCAACAACTTCAAGGTCTTCCGAAACCTAAGACAATACGACAACTTCGTGGTTGGTTAGGAGCGATTAGGTACGAACAAGCACATCTGCCAAAACTTGCTACGGTGTTAGCACCATTTGATGCTTTGACAAAAGCAATTCCCGCAAAACAATCCAAGCAAGAGTTGGTCAACTGGAACGAACAACTACAACAAGCATGGCAGACTGTCCATGAAACTCTTAACGACGCGAAAGAGTTATATTTACCGGACTATTCACTCGATCTTTATTTAGAAACAGACGCAAGCGATGTTGGTATGGGTGCGGTCTTATTTCAAGAGCACCAAGGAAAACGACAGCCAATCGGCTATTTCAGCCAGAAGTTTTCCGTTACCCAACGACGCTATAGCACGTTTGAGAGAGAACTATACGCCTTAAGAAACAGCTTATATCACTTTCTACCATACTTGATGGGAAAACCAGCGATTGTCTTAACTGACCACCAAGCGCTGATTGGGGCTTACTATCACATCACGTCAGCTCCATCCATCAAAGGCGGTTTGAAAGCCCAGCGTTGGCTTGGGGAGATAGGGACAAGTGGCATGGTTAAAGAAATACGCCACATATCCGGCAAAGGTAATGTCGTTGCAGATGGTCTATCCCGCATCTGGGGGGAAGGCTGGGATTTACTTCCAGAAACTGTGCTGAGAGGGCACAGAGGTAAGCTCCCGGCATAAGACCTCTAATCACTATCAGTATTGGTGGTGGTGGAGATACTGTGTGTCACTTGTGATTGGCCGTCATAATGTTCTTACACTGGAAGTGTGGGGGTACTAACCAGGTATCTTCTCTTTTCCAGGTGTTGTAGCACAGTGTCTAATCTGTCAAATTGTAAGCTGAAACTGACTACAGGGAGACGCAGCCACGACCTCTGCTTGCTGTGAGTATCGACAGTAGTAGAGACTTAGCATCCTCTTTGCGTTTTGTGGTGAGGAGCCGCAAAAACCTGCCGTGAGGGACATAATCACGAGATCTTGCTGTTAGAATCAGCACGAGACCTGCCGTGAGGGTTATAATCACGAACACCTATCCGCGAGGGTTACGTTCGCGAAGTCCCTGTATAAGTAACAGTTTAAACGACGACCTTGATGAAAGATGAAAAGTTACTTCATTTTGTGGGCGTTTTTATCGCTGGTGTCCAACTTCTCCTTGCCTTTGGTTCTTTCTTCTTCGCATGCTACATTTACCATAAACGACGAGCATGGAGACGACGAGTCATCACTCTCCGATCTTCTCCATGGAAGGCATAATATCACACCACGATTAGGTGAAGAACCGGCAAGTAACTTGACCTTTGATGTTACTCTGGTTCAAGCCGGAAAACAGCTTCTTACTGTAAAACCGTTTTTTGTGAAAAACGTATGCAGAATGTTTTACAGACAAATGACCAATGATCAACCGGCATCATGGGTTGTGAACCTTACAAGTGTACCAGCATATCACCAGTTTCGTCTGATGGTCGATGCGTATCACACAGCGTGTACGGCGAATAAAACTCTTCTATCTTCAGACTGGTGGTGGCACGTTCCTTGTCACACGCCGGAATGTGCTTATCAACTTTTGCAGGCTTGGGACGCCACTCTTGCTACACCTGCCTGGTGTAAGACTCTTCCAGAATGGTCGCTTAGAATGGGTTGTGCTGCTTTGCGAGTAAAAGCCTATTCTACACGTGTACCGACCTGTATACGACAAACCCCGACTGCGTTCGAAGCAATTGCTGCAATGTATGACTGCGCTACGCATGCAGCCATTTCACCTTCTCGCCTTCAGGCTAAGGCGTTGTGCAGAGCTCGTAAAGCTTTAGGCAAGGATACCTTGTCTACGTCACTTTGTGTGCGCGCTTTACAGTTAGACCCGACACTTTTCGTCGATCTATTAACACCGAATCAGACACAGCCATTGTCAAGTGATTCTTGGACCACTCATAACACTCTGTATCGCGTTACACTTAATTCAACGCAAATCTTTTTCTTGTTTTCAATGCAGAAAAGCGAGAACCGGTGCACCATATTCCAGGAAGAAATACCCTTGTGGCAATGGATTTCTTCTGGGGGAATGGGTTTGGTACTGCTGGTTACAGTAATCGTTAACGTCGTTCTGTGTCGACGTAATCGTCAATTAACCAAATGGAATAATTGCCAACGTGTAAACGTACGTAAGGCATTGATATATGCTGCTCTTACACAACAGATCATTCCATGTGAGGTAGACGCTATGGAACTGTGCCAATGCGATGTGGATCCAACGGCGCCGTGCATGAAGTACGACCCCGCCTTACACCACATCGTCCCATGTCAACCTTCAACGCCGTCACCACAGCTGGTCTTCAAAGCGATAGCAGCGGCGGTGCCGGTACCTGTTGTCGGTGTTGTAAGGAGTGCACCTCCTGTTGTCAGTGTCGTAAGGAGTGCACCTCCTGTTGTCAGTGTCGTAGGCGACACACCTCCTGTCGTTCAGGTCATGGAAAACGCGGAACCTATCAAGAACGTCATATCCGCCGAACCAGTAACACAAGTGATGGTACCTGTGTTCACCCAACCTGAAAGAGAAAGTACGGGAGAGACAAAAACAACAAATAACGCATTAACCTTGTCTACAGCAGAAACAACGACAGTCGATCGACTTGACGAAACATCACGATCTGTTCGAACACAACGGGATGTGAGGAGTGTCCAGTCGCTGTCCGATGTGCCAAACATCGCCAAACGACCCGCAACTTGGCGCGATTTGCACGTAATGAACGATGACAGAAAAGCGTTATTTAACCTGGGATTTTGTGAATTCTCAGGGCCTCAAATGCCTATACGACACGCACCAATGACACTACTGGCTGGGAAACCATTGAATGAATCTGTCGAGGGAGCGTACGAGCATCCACACTTCGGATTGGTGGGAGTGAATCTGACCACTCACGCGAGGGCTAGATATGGAGAGGAAGGACGCTACACCTCGCACTATAAACAGTATGCTAATGAATGCCATTGTTTCACAGACAGTGAAATAGTGAGTCCAGTGGGACATGGTTGGACACGACTGATGGACGACCCGACCTTATGGTGCGGAGTGTATGAACGCCACAAGAGAGACCTTTTCACGGAACATCAGGGTGGAACGGCCTCTTCCCAACTCGACCTGAGGCGTTTGTATCGTAGAAAGTTTGGAACTTATCCGATAGTGTACTCGCTAATTATGCCAAGGCCTTCTGAAATATTAACTTTTGACCGAAGTGCTGACTATCGAAAGCTCACTTTGATAAATGTCAACGACCTGTTTCAGAAAGGAAAGAAAGACATACACTGGATGGCTCTTGAAGACTTGCAGGCAGCAATGTATAGAAGAGCAGGCGGAGATCCAGAGCATGGAATCAATAGAGCAACGCTAGAAAGAACAATAGCGAATCCTGCAACATGGAAAAGACTCAAGTCGGAGCACCATTCACGGGTAGTGGATCAGATTATGCGAGTGGTTCTCTGGCATCTGGACACGTACACAACGGTCAGTGTAACCTGTGATTGGCGAATTGAAGATGCAGAAAAGTGTGAGGGTTTCGCATGCGATGAAAACCACCCGATGCGATTGAACATAAATTACCCAATAACAGGCATAGTTAATTCATGGAAACACTGGGGACACGTTGTGGGGGTCCAAGGTGAAAAATGGGAATATTTGTACTGCGACTTTACACTGGGAGTATCACAACCATCTGTAATTGGCACTGTGTACATTTGGGTTCATAGTGATGAACCACCCGCAACGTTTGATGAGAAACGTCCAATTCGTCATAGCAAAAGTAACGCGAATATCCAAATCGTTACGTCAATAGGAAACATCAGCAAAGTGCGACGGACAGGTCAAACAGAACCAATGCCAAAGGCGCAGGGGCTGATGAAATCGTTGAATAATAACTCGCCTATGTTTGGAACGAGTTGCTATGCGAAAAGGCACGACAACAAATGCGAAAAGACGTTAGTGGGAGCGGACGTGAAAGTAAGATATGCGAATGCCGAGTATGATCCATACTTGAACGACACAATCTTGCCAGACCATGAACAAGGGGTAGTTTTCTATCCACCGCAAAGACCCATGCGCACCCGAAGGCAATTCTTTGCTGCACTCGCCATAATATTGGGATTTGCGACCCAAGGGGTTGTAGATTACGCGGGGGCAGAAGGTTTAACCTCTGTGGAACAAGAGTTCAGCCAAGAGCTAGACCAAAGAGCAGATGAAAACAACAAACGATTTGAAGCTTTAAATGATGCCGTGAAACATCTAAGCGGACAAATACAGCAATTAGCCACGCAACAGCGCACGTTAAGCCAACAAGAAGAAGCGACGCTTATGCTTTTGTTAAATCTGGTAAAGAACCAGGAGCAGGAAAATCGCGTCTTGCAGCAACAAATTGATGTGAACCGACGCACGGTAGTAGACTTGGCAAAGGCACATCTGAATGTCGCGGCAGAACATCAAAAGCAGACGGCGCTAAACTACTTTTTGTTCAAAACAATTGTGAAAGCGATTTCAAGTTCGAACAAACCAGTAGTGACAATGGATAAAGCGTATGCTTATGCGTTGCGACAAGGCATTGTAAGAACACAGCTAATTGCAGAGCGTATGTCGTTTGATTGGAGAAATCTAACAGAAGATTTAAAGCGAGAAAAATGTGCAAACCAATTGGCTAGTAAATCAGAACAAATTCAGAAGAATGAACGAGATCTGATACAGAACATTACGAAGCACATGGCACATTTGCGAAATTACATAGAAAACTTGTCAACGATGAAACCAATACGTATACATTACGTACCCGAGTTCGACAACATCTCATTGCACAATGCATTACATAAAGCGGAAGAAGCTTTTAAGAATGTTGTAAGTCATCCGATACAAACAGTGAAAAACATTGGTTCAACTGTGTTGAGATGGCTTTCCCATCCATTGAAGTTGCTAATAACAATTGCAATATCTGCAATTGGACTGCTGATAATCATTGCTATACTAAGAAGTATACGAAAGCGTTGGATGAAGACGAAGCAACGTAACGAACTAAAACAGGAAATGAAACAACTATCGATCAGTGCGCAGCTGTCAAACGCGTCACGATCGAAGTAAGAATCCCAAGAGACTTTGTACAGAACGTCTCGAGGAAATGAACAACTGGAGTGCCAGTTGTGCAGAGACAGTCGAGCAGTGAGCCGCATGTTGTATTAGCCTTGCATGAAGAATGTTTAAATGCAGAGCTAATGTTTAACCTGTGTTATTTCATGTAGAGTCTGTGTTTAATTAAAACGTTGGAAAACGTTAGAGTGTGAGCACTTTAAGCACTTGCATGTTAAGAATGCATGGCGATTGTTTGACTTAATACGTGAATCGTTTAATTGAAAGCGAAACGTTGAATGTAGTTGGCAGATAAATGAATTGCTGTAGTGATTACTGAGACTTATGTTCGTTAAGTTAGCCCGCTCGAGGAACGGTTTGAGCTGGTAGTGCAGAATGCACCAGAAAAGCCTGCAGTAGTTCGCAAAGAGTCAATGTACGGGAATAAATCGTATGTATTATCGTTTGAAACTGTATGAATGTTTTAATGTGAACTCAGCTTAACAGGCAGAGTAACGAATGCCATGAAAATGCGTTCACAGGCCAAGTAAAAGAGGCCTAGAGTTTGTAAATAAACGCAGGCATCACATGCCTTGTTATTGAGCTGTTGTCTTCCGTGTCACCAGGAGGGCTTGAGGTGTTCATTCACCGGCTATGGACAAAACCCGAGTGGTTGCGAAAGTAGCTTGCAAGCTCTGTGGGACGTCTGTCAGAGACTAACACAATCCAGGACTGGCTATGACACACGTGGTAAAGCCGGAGCGTCACTATATGCTTGTATGGAAAGCGTATGACAAGCACGCCACGGGACCACACGGGGAATGGTTGTTCTTATCGATTTGTCATCTTGAACCTGAGTAAGGGTTGTGCGAAACCAAACGATACACGGTGTTGTGCGGACGCACTAAGCTGATTGAGCAGCTCCACCCACGTAAGACACAGGTGTCGAGAGATCGCATGTTACGACATGTCTCTAGTGACATTCCACGTCACTAAGTGTGAGAACAACTAGCCCTGGGGACCTCAGTTCAATACGAGTGAGTAAAGGCTCTCATGACAGACAAAGTCATTATCCTTGATATGGCAATCATGGGATGAAAACCCCCATCATCCATGTTCTGCTTTGATACGGCAATCATCACTCTCAAAAGTGATCATCCGTGTTCTGAGTATGATGAAGTTTGTGTCGATGGCTTTAGAATAACCAATTGACAAAACTTTCTGTTAAACCCTCAGACAAAGAGGCAGCGGTGACTGGAAACCTTTGACAAGATGTGAACGACTTGTGTGATGTTGGCATCACAACGCGAGCTCAGACTGTGGCCGCGGATCTCCGAAACTCCTTCACAAAATCAGGATACCAACTACCAAGCATTTTTTCAAAGGGGGAAAAGGTGAAACTTTCAAAGGGGTAAACTTTGTGGTTTATTGATGGTGAATGCAGGGCGCGATAATAAAGAAGTGGGGGTGATGCCAACTTGCTGTTGCCTAACTTTTATGTGTCGCCAGCACTCCCAACTTTCAGTGCTTTCAAAGTTGTGCATCATGAACACCCTTCTGCATTTTCTCCTTTTGCTGTGTCAGTAAGGCCATAGTCTAAGGCAGGGGTTCTCAAACTTTTGCTGTTATGGAGCCCATGAAGAGATTGACCATAATTTACGGAGCCCCACAATAAATTTCTAAAAATAAAAACATAAGTAAACGAATAGCTCGCGGAGCCCTGGGGCTCTGTACGGAACACTTTGAGAACCTATGGTCTAAGGAACGTATCCTTGGTTGGCCGTATCTTAGGCTCGATCAAAAGTGACTATCACGGTTGGCTGAGTATGATGACGTCATCAGAGATCCCCCCTTTTTAATCTTGCTTCGGGTACCCCAAACCCTAAACCGGTGGAGCTCAAACTTTTTGGCTCGTGGGCCACATTTGTCTTTCAGAAACCCTTCGCGGCCACAAGAATTAATAATGTCATTAAAATTCTCTAAAAAATTCTCCTAAATGATTAAAGTGTTAAATTTTCTTTCCAATGAAAATTGCTTTGCGGACCACTCCAGAGGGCCTTGCGGGCTACATGTGCCCCGCGAGCCACGGTTTGAGCACCACTGCCCTAAACCCACCACTGTTTACAGTACTTGGTTTGGTAAATGCTCAAACCATTATGCACATAACGTTTCAGCTTGGTGATGTTCTCAGGTTTGACTCTACTGTAGTTATTTATGTACTTATCATTATATCATCCCCAAAGTTAAACAACCAAATATTTTGAAATTTCGAAACACAGAGTGCATGAATGTGCTTCTGGGTTAACCTCAACACCTAAGGCTGAATTATTTTGCAATTGCAAAACGCAGAAAATTTATAGGTCAAAATAAAGCCAAATTTGCAAATCATAAAGTCAAAATTTTATGTTTTCATGTCAAAAAATTTGTTTCTCTACTGATAACATACTCCACTGATGACATCTCTCACTGTTTGCAGGAGTACGCTTGTTATGCTAAGAAATTTTGTGCAATCTTCAACTGCACCGGGATCTAAAATCCCACAAAAATATCATCGTAATGCCTTCTTCCTCAAATTGAAATTTGTTTTTTAAGTTGTATGAACAGGGAAACATCAAAATTTAAACAATCATTCCTAACCAGTGTCTGCAATTGGCATTAGAGTCAATAACACTAGATATATATAACCCTGACAATGATCTTGTATGGGGATATGAAACCGATTGAACACGTTCTGCGTCATCCGATATGCCAGTGCTGCCACAGGCTTCTCTGCAAAAATCAATAGATTTACGGAGACAGTTCACTAGATCTGAGAAAAATCACTAGTTTTAAATTTTTTGCGTTGAAATTCACAGATTTGCTTAAAATGATTCAGATATTTATATTATTGCCCAAAAACCTTTACATCATCATTTGCAAGTTTGTTCAAATACTTCAAATTTCATACTAACAGT
>Ga0210059_1010985_pt1 | contig 13906 bp, 5 predicted proteins | sample Ectturendosymbi2_FD_188042 | JGI IMG/M metagenome (GOLD analysis project Ga0210059, IMG submission 188042) | Ecteinascidia turbinata endosymbiont from Florida, USA - Sample 2 (SPAdes) (version 2) | ecosystem: Host-associated > Tunicates > Ascidians > Unclassified | place: Key West, Florida... | reverse complement strand
ACCCAGATTTCCACCAAAACCTAATTATTACTTTTTTAGCCCATTTACAATGCTCCTTGAAATTTGCATGCAAATTTATTCCGTGGTATTTGCATTAAGTCGACAAATTAACAAGCAAAAAGTATGCAAAAACACTTAATCTCCTTGCGAAGGTAATAAAGTTTTTGTAAAATATCAAGCTAAAGGGGGGGGGGGTTAACCCCAAAACCCCTCCCTTGCGTATGCCCTTGAACGTCTGGCATGCGTAAAAATAATGTGGTGTTCAAGGGTAAGAAGAATAATACTTAACGGTAATCCATTAAGTTTACGTGACCATTCATCGTGAATCAAACTCAGTAATGCTGTTGCATAGTTGCAAATGAAAGTTCAAAATTATTTTTTTTATTTTGCGTGATTTTCCACATTTGGCGAATACTTTGTTGTTTCTTAGAAATACATTCCCTGAGAGAAGATTGCAGGTTCGCTGCCTTGCTAACAAAAAAATCTAACAGTTGGATAGGATAGTGCGCGGCTCTACGTATACTTCCACATCGCTGTGGTGATTGCAACGCGCACGTGAAGAGAGCGCAAGACGTAATAAACGTGAGTTACTTAAGGTCGAAAACGCGGATACAAATCAACCTGAAATCGGAGTCAAAAACAACTTATGTTGATTTAAAATTATAGCTGCTTTACAATTTCTACAGGTTTTATCTCAAAATTCTTATTTCTCCTCAAACTAACATGTGTATATAGTCACAGTCAATTTAAAAACAATTAAATTGAACATTTAATATGGCTGTTTCAATGTCATAGCCCGAGGTTTGATTTGCTATAGTCATTATACAGATAATTCTCTAGTGCAGGGGTCTCCAAACTTTTTTGTCAGAGGGCCACATACGCTAATGCACGGCAGTTCGAGGGACGGACATTCTACGTTTTGCGACTGCTTCGGGACATAGGCTTATTACATTCTACCAAATCAACAAATCCTTCGTACCAATATCATTTTTTCATTATTGACAAAATGTCCTCACGGACCGGATGAGATGTCTTCGCGGACCGGATTTGACCCGCGGGCCGCAGTTTGGAGGCCCTGCTCTAGTGGAATGGAAGTGTTGAACGCTGTTTCGCAAAGGGAAACGAAATTTCGATACTTTTTTAAACAACCCCAAAATATCAAATCTTTACAAGTACTGATCACAGTGGCCACATGTGTCGTCTTCAGTCTTTGTTAAAACCTTGACAGAAAAATTTCTCACCTATTCTAACTTCAACATAGCACCACACTATAAATGCTGCAAAATACTATGTAAACACAACGCCACACAATAAACGCTACAAAACTAACCTCCATATTTTTCCAAGTTGTCATATCCAACTTCATCGCGTTCTTTGTAATTCCGTGAGGAACCCAACGTTTTGTTTTTTGAACAAGATTTTGCTTTGATTAAAGTTTCAGTCTTATCTTCTTTATTGACCTCCAGTGGAAAATGTGGAGTGTCGCTTAAATCACAGTCTTCATCACTCAGCTCTGCCTTTCTTCTTAAAGTTCCAAATCGTTCATTAAATTCATTAACAGATGACATAATAGAAGAAGGGGTGATTTCGTTTTCTGATGAAACCTGGAGAAGTTTTGATCGCGAAACACTGTCGCTTAAACCAGCTTTTTTTGGAAATGTTGCTTCCAATTTGGAAAGGTCCACCATTCCGTACGGAGCAACGTCTTGGATGGCCTCCACATCTTGATTTTCTTGATCAGAGATGTCTCCTTTTTCTTTCTCAGCGCTGCTTGCTCCAGCAGAAGACTCGCAGCAAGGACTTTCTTGCAATCGCTTTCTTTTGTACTTTTTCGAAACTGGGCCTTTGTTTGTTTCGTCATCACTCACAAACTCATAAACTCCTTCCTCATTCACAGACTTCCTGGTCATGCTTTGTTTTGGCTTAGATGTTGGTTGACTTCTTCCTTGATTGACAGAAGACACAATCGGGTTATTTTGCCATCGAACAGAAACATCTGACCCAGAACTCTCTGACAGGGTGCTCGCCTCCTTACTTCCTGGGAGAGAATGACGAGATCCGGAGGTCGCGTGCTCTGTTTCGGTGGTTTCCCCATCTGTGTCGTCATAAACTTCGTTGTCAGGTTTTTTTGTTGATGAACTTAGGCTGGGGTAAGAAACAACCGCAGATGGTTCGTCGCCAGCAACTGAAGAAGAGCAAGACGAGTCACCGTAAACGCTGTCTTCCTCAAGAATCGGAGCCAAAGGCTCATCCACCAAAACTCTTGCTCTCATTTCTTCCGGCGACAACGGCTGGTTCAGAAGGTGAGGAGCGCAAGGGAAGTCATTGCTTGCAAAACCCATTTGAGTGGTTTGCTGCGGCGTGGGTGAGAGGAGATGTGGTGAATTGTTACCTTTCGTTGAATTATTCAGATTTAACTGAAGTTTGGTTTGACCCTGTTGCTGGTCACCACATGCTGGCGAAAAGTTCTTGGGTGAAATTGGTGAACTTTGATTCTTAGCAACGTTACTTGCAGACTGTCTGTTAAATTTAAGTTGCTTAGGAGGCAACCTTGGTGGCGACGCCACTTGAGCTGCTGTAGCATCCAAGTTTTCTTTCAGCTTCAAGTACTCATATTCGAGGTGCCCTAAAGCGTTTCTGAAATCATTGACAGACTTACCACTTGGTGCCAGCTCTGCTTCTTGTCTGCTGCCACCGGGGCGAGCTGGCATTATCTGCAGCTTCGCATTATCCTGAACAGATGCCGACAAAAGCATTTGTTTGTCTTGTTCTGATCCCTGACTTTGTTCTCGAACTAGTCGTTTAGCGTCTTTTTCTCGCTTTTCACGAACCTTCTCCATGATGTCCATGTTGTCATAATACAGGATTTCTTTTTCTAATTCTTTCTGCTTTTCTTCGTGCAAGAGAGGAAAAGCAGGATTGCTTCGGTTTACTTCACAGAGCGGCTGCCCAGACAACTCTCGCTTATCAGCATGGAAGGTTGAACTGCTGTCGAGCGAAATAGTTGACGATACGCTTGAATGATTCCTCGTTGCGGCGCCGCGCATAACAGGAATGTCATGACGCATGAAGTCAACTTTCCGCGTCGCTAACTCTGATAAACTGCCAGATCCGCTGATTTGCTTCATCTTAGACAACTTGTCGATTTTGTCTTTTGGGGGATCTGGAGGCGGTGGGGGAAAATCGGGCGGTGGAGGAAGGTCTGAAAAGTTTGCTGAGGCCAATTGATTTTGGTCAACTTTCGGGTATGTAGGCATGTCGCTTGCTGTTAGAACGTCTGCATGAGCTTTCTCCTTCACGCGACAGCTATCTCCACTAAATACAGAGCGGGAAACGTTACTATCTGAACTGGTTTCCATGAACGACTTTTTCTTTTCTTTCGGGGAGATGAGAGAGTTGATAACCTTGGAAGAGGACTCTCGACCATATCTTTCTTTAAAATCTTTCAGGGATTGCGACGCCACTTTTTCAACTTTGTCGTGCTGCCTACTTTGCCAGGAATCGTCGTAAAGATACTCAAGATCAGTTTTGCTTATCATTAACCTAGATGGTTGCTCCACTTCTTCAGTGGCAGCTGAGTTGGAAACCGATTTTTTCTCAATGCTGGACCACACTTCGTCAGTCTCCATTTTTGAAAACGATTCTATGTCTTTCATTTCAAGAACATCTTTGAAAAGTTCCTTTGCAACTGCGCTAACCGACTCACGAGAAACTACAGTATGCGTTGGTTTCGGAACATCATCAGGAACAGGTTTTTTGAAATTTATCTTCATTTCTTCAAATCTCTGTCGTATTTGAGACACCGGGGTTGGGGAGACCTCGCCACCCGGATCACCGGCTTCTGATTCTTTGCAGATCTGTGTTTTCCTGATATTTTGTTTTATGTTTAGCGGAGGAGGCCGAACGTGCGGTTTGCTGGAAATTTTTGGAGGAGATTTTTTCGCGATTGATTTTTTCCCGCAATCACTGTTAGTTGCAGTTAAAGCTTCCATTTCTTTACTTAAACCCGTAACTTGCGATGTGTCAGAGGGAAACTTTTTTTGCTGTCTTTTTAAGCTGTGGCTTCGAAACTCATATCCGTTTTTCTTCTGCAGCAACTTTTGATCGTCAATAATATTTCCACGTGAACTCCACACCGCGTTGCTGTTATTCACAGTTGCAGGAACTGCAGTCGTTGTAGTGTCTGACCTGACAGAAGTTACCGGAGCAGTAACGTGACGTACTACCTCTCTACTGAATCGAAAAGCACCTTCGGCTTTGATGGGTGCAGAACAGGGAGTTTCCCTATAATCTAACCTCTGGGACTGACTTGGTTTCCTTGCGAGGAATGGCTTCGGAGATAAAATGGGAGGCTTGCTGAACGATCGTGAATTTTGCAGAACAGGAGACTGTTTTTCGCTATCAACAGATTGAATACAATTTTCGCCACTTGCAATCTTCCTTAAACCAACAGTGAATAAATCACTTTGATCTGTTTTACCCCCTGACGAACCGCAACCGGGTCGTCTGTCACTGATGCCAGCCTCTGTGTCAACGCAATGACCGGTGGAAAATGCGGCCACGGTTTCGCGTTTTTCCCAAATAATTTCGGGTTTCTGCCCGGCGTCGTCACGGATGGCTGCCTTTCTTGCCTGTTTACTTTTCTGGCAGCCCTGGGGCTGCATCCAAGCATTAGCAACGTGAGGTCTTTTCTCTGTCGAGAACATTTTTACTGCATCGCGTGTCGAGACCACCAGGGGTCTGTTTTCATATTTAGCACAAATCTACGCCAGTCACTTACTCGGTGTTGCTTGACCTAATAAGGAAATCACTCTAATCGCATCTGCAATACCAACTAAAAATATATTTTCTCACTGAAACAACAAAAGAAAAGTAAAACGATCACACATTTAAAGAGATTGAAAGCAAATTTTTTCATACCAACTTGCTAAACTCGAAACCTTATTGCAGTTATTTTGAAAAACAAACTTATTTTTCTTTGCTAGTTTCAATCTCGCTGCACTAACAACATTTGATAAGTGCTACGCCAGCGCCCTTATGCCTTAAAGCAATAACAGCAACTGTTTTGCTACAATACTCCTTATCCCCAGTATTTCATAATGAAACTTTTCTGTTTAAAATAGCTTGTGGTCAAAACCTACAAACAACAGGACCGCACTGGGATGTGAAACGACTTTTGTTCAAAGAGGACGAGTCATATCTCGCAAACCGGATGATTGACTTACAGAATATATACAGTATAATGTATTCCTCATGAAACACATTGAGATGTTTCAAAGAGTTTTGCATGATTATTAATTAAAACGTATTGTGAAATACCTCATGAATAAGGAGAAAGCTTTTGATTCTTCATAGGGGCTGACGGGCTGTTTTCAGCAAGATGTCAACGCAAAATTGCCTACTAACTAGCAACCAATATTCATTTTAAAACAACCGCTGTTAATTTGTGGTTGCACCAATTTTTTTGCTTACATTCAACTGTTTGACAATAAATCGATCATGGTGAACAAGACACGCAATCGACAAAAATGATGTCACAACAAATAAAAGACAAGAGGTTGACCTGCTCTCCGATACCAGGATCTTGTCAGCAGTGCTGTGCAGCCCAACTCTGCCCCTCCCCAAAATATTCACAGCCCCCCCACTAATTGTGATTTCTAAGAAAAAAACATTTCGAAAACGCTGCTGTGTTAGTGTTATTATTCGCCATGATTTAGTCGCCGTTGTCATTAATCTATAACAGTTCTGGAAAAAAAAGACATTTTGAAAATTTACATTCAATTCACAATACAGCATTTGCAAATTGTGCGAATTATTATAAAATTATCAAATATTTTCCCGCAAATAAGCATACTAGAATCGTATTTGCAACTCAAAAATTTTGAACAAGCTTAACAAAAGGAATCGGGTCCTAATCATTAATATTTAAGTAACAACGATTATTTAGAGATGTTGTGAGGAAGCAGGAAATTTTGAATCAAGACCATCGTTCAGTTGTGAAAGGACTATCACCGTAGGAACAAGCCTGAGGCCCCTCAAAACAGTGGGCCGCAATGAACGTTTTCTTTCATTAGCGCAATTTTATATACTATATGCCATGAACTACACGGAAATTTTCTTTGAAGCATGCGCATCGTGCTTTCAACTGGCCGAAATACGCATGAATAAATACGCTTTCTGATGTTTAGACGTATTGATCTCCTGATGCATGGCATATGTTTAGATAACATAACTCTGCACAACTTATGAAGCTGTGCACACCAGTGCGCATGGCTCCTCAAGCGGCTGGTTTTTGCAGAAGTGGGAGAATTGACCTCCTCTTGGCACAAAAATATGAACTGCTACAGAGCAACAGTCGTCTGCTTGGATGTGAAAGGGTTATGGAAACCCGGGAAGAGTTTTATTTTAGCTGGGTTTACACTTTGTCTGCCACGCTCAGCTCCTTGCGGAGCTGAGCAAACAACGATAGATACCGGTTGCGACCCAGCACTCCCGAGCAACTGTGTTGATCACCCAGCAGACTGCAACCTCTTCAAAACAATAACATTATTAAATTCGCAATAATTCGGCCATCAACTTTAAACCACGATAGAAATTTATGAAACTTTCGAGGGGCGCCCGACGAGACAACCTCTTTTGCAGGTTTTTTTCGGTGTCCCAGCGCCTTAATTTTATTTTTGCATGAAATTGTTTAATGTTTGCGCCAACAAACTCTATATATATAACATTTTGTATCTCAATGAGGCTATAATTGTTATTAAAAAATATAGACTAACGACAACGTGGACGCAACATGATTGACATCCATGATCCACTAACTGCACTACTCTATTTGGACATGCTTAACAGTGATTGCTGAATAAACTCTTCTAACTAAACTATTTACAGTAACTCCATCTGCTGTCTGAACAGCAGTCTGCACAAATGTGTAACTTTGGTCATAAGCAGGGGCGGATTAAGGTTGTGTGGGGCCCCTGGCTGAAACTTATAAAGGGGCCCTTTCTATACTCATCAAACTGTCGTTAATAGGATAAAAGTAAATGAACGAACTGAAGTATTTGTATTATTGGAACAAGAAAAGCTTGAGCAAAAAAAACGAAACGTCAACTAATATGGACGTCACAATATGAACGAAACCCATTGATCATAGAAAATCTACTCCCACAAAGCGTTGTTTAGCTACATTTTCGCTTCGAAACCTGATAGTTTTTAACTAAATTTAGGTTGAGGACTGTTTCACATTATAGTGTCTTTCTGGGTTCATCCCAGTACTACGGCTTGGGAAAAAGGTTTGATGAGGTGTCATATGAGTGCTAGTCAAGTGTTGAACGCACCTACCCACTAGACCATTTTGGCTCCAAATAACGCTGTACAAGACCCTAACTTTTGCAACCAGTACAAGTCCTGAAAACTCACAGCCCTAAAGGTGCTTCTAAAAGCTTTCACACAACTCATGGATGCCAGAAAAGCCGTTTTGCCCCAAACGCACCTGATCGGTTATGCGCCAAAGGCACAAGGCACCTGATCCGTTTGCCCGAAATGGTAGCACTCAAAGATCCCCTCACCCTTGACATAGGCTATCTTTCAAGTTTGGGATCTTCATTTGTGATAGAAATTCAAGCACATGCTAGAAAAATAGGGCTAGAACGAATTCGCTAAAACAAGACGAAAATTAGGCAGGTTTACTACTGTAGTAGTCTGTACATCTGTCACACTAAAGCCATGACTACACTAGTTGAGTACGGAAACAGGTGTTTGTATGAGGATACTAGTTTTTAATCTGTCCTGATCGTTCGGTCTGCATCTTGATTAAAACTGAAAAGTTCTCATTGTCGGAAATGTGGCGCTGAAAACTTTTATCTGTGTGTCAGGCTTATGCAGAAACACATGGAAATATTTTCACATGGAAATATTTTTAACTACAGCAAAACTGTTTGTATGACGTTTAAGGCTAAGAGTGCAAAAAGCAGTCACCCCATTACTGAAACATGGGCGGTGAAAATCTAAAATCTGTTGACCAATACAAATATCTGGAAGCTGTACTGGATACTGAACTCCCAGGTGACAAAGACATTCAGAGACAACTGCGATATCAATATTGCGCAGCAAACAAGCTGCGAGCCTCTTTTTCCGATGTTCAAACGCAGTTAAAAATGTACTTTTTCGTTCCTTTTGTACGCTCATGTATGCATCACAGTTATGGTGGAATTTCAGAAAGTCATGCATGCAAAGATTGCGTATGGCTTGTAATTTTGGATGCAGGGCTCTATACAACCTTCCTTGGAGAGCGAGTGTTAATAGTCATGACTCATCAGGTTCAATGTAACATTCCTACATTTGAGGCATTATTGTGAAAAAATATGTACTTGTTTCTCGAAAGATGCAGAAGGTCTAATAACGTATGGTTGCCTGCTTTAACGCAGTCAGATTGTTCATATTCGTCCTTATTCTTTGAACACTACAACCGTATTTTACTTTGTGACTGAGTGCTCGGACATTGCAGTGTTTTTTCGTTAAAGGGTGTGCATGCCACAGTGCATTCGTGCTTTACCTGGCCTTGACCAGTTTAGGAATTAGCGTCCCACTCTGCAGTAGTGTTGTACCAAGTGAACAAACAGTGTTAAGAATGCGTCTGTAAACCTGATGCTCGGTTTCCAACGCCGTTACAAAACGTTCTGTAAGAAAGTTTCTGTAGCCCGGTATCAAGCGAAATTTCTGACCTTTACGAAATTTCTGACCTATTATTTATTGTCAGTTATTTTGCTTCTCAGAGTAAAGGAATGAAGTTTGGCGATTACTTTTTTGATGTGTGTTGTGTAAATTAAACTTTTTGGTTAGATGTCAGATACCCACAACAAGCTACAGTACGGGAATAAGTAATACCAGTGAAAAATATTGGACTCGATCTTAGACTTCAATTATTTTTCTTTTTCTAACTGTAACATAAACCCTAACCCGACACACTTACCTAAACACCAAATCCTAAGCCCTAATCATCACTTGTCTCAGCCTGTTTGATATGTAGAATGTTACTCAGTGCATGCGCATATGGCGTGAAGTCAGAAATTTCGCAAGTCAGAAATTTCGCTTGACACCAGTGATTCGGCCTCCAACGCTGTTGCAAAACGTTCTGTTTTATCTATTTTTATTAACCAGCGTTGTGTAGAATGTGTGTGTTTGTACTGTGGACATCGTGTCTGCGAGCAAAAATACATATTATTATATGTGACCATTTGCGAAAAAGTTGGACCACGGTTGAATAAGCACGATGACGTCATCAAATGAAATTTCATGAAAATCGCCCCCCCGAAGTGAAGAGCTGGTTGTGCCCCTGGTGGTACCCCGCCGACGACCACTCCGCTATCACGACCACTTGAATGCGATCTTCCCTATACCCTGATGCATTGCCTATGCATGCTAATGCATTACCTTTTCTTTCACTAACGCTACCACTTCGGTGTCAAGCGAAATTTCTGACTTCACGCCATGTGCGCAAGCACAGAGTGATATTCTACGTATCAAATACGCTGAGAAAACTGATGATTAGAACTTAGGTTTGGTGTTTAGGGAAGTGTGTGGGGTTAGGGTTTGGATTAGGGAGAGAAAAAGAAAAATAATTGAGGTCTAAGACTAAGTCCAGCATTTTTCAGTGGTTATACTTATTCCCGTACTGTAGCTTGTTGTGGGTAACCGACATCTAACCAAAAAGTTTTAATTTACACAACACATATCAAAAAAGTAATCGCCAAACGTTATTCCTTTACTCTGAGAAGCAAAATAACTGACAAAAAATAATAGGTCAGAAATTGCGCTTGATACCAGCATCCAGGCCGCGAGCCAGCTGTTACAAAACTGCTTATCGAACACCGCGTAACAGGACTACATATTCTATCACTATCCTCACGCTGGAAAACTGGTAACCTGTCAGCAGCAATTTTCTCAGCTGCATCACGTTGTCCTGAAGCATCGTGGATACCGGGATGCAGGCGTTCGTGCAAGCGCAGTTAGTGCCAATGTGACGTAAAAAATTCATACTGTGAACTCTTCTGGAATTCGTACGGCCGACATCGACTTTTTCCGTTGTGTGATTCATAGTACAGTAACGATAGGCTATGCCAGCACGTAAGAAGACAAAGCTGAATAACTTTCAATCAAGGAAACAATTTTAGAAATGAAGTGATCGCGATAATAGATGAAACCTTTAGGAATGCAAGTGTGACGCGACCACACCAGCCCCGCTAACACGACCAACTGAGTTCCGTCCAGTGATGTATATATACAGTATATCCAAATGACATTTTTGAGGTAGATAAAATTTTCTTTAAAAATTATTTTCAGAAAAATCAACTTTCTACACCAGATTCACGACTAAAATAACTCTAACCTAACCTTAAAACTAACCTCACCAAAATTTAACCTAACCTTTTCTACCACAATAGCCCAGTTTGATATGTCCTAAATTGATATGGTAAAAATAAAAATTGTACTCATTGCAATCAGTATTTCATTTTTCTGTCCACAATCAAGGACAAATCAGTAAGACTATTAGTAAGAACAAGAGCATGCACTCACTTATCAATAACAGTTGTGAAACTCACTTTCACTTAATACGTATGGTTTTGCGTGCATTCATAGTTGATAAGACATAACACTACTGAATTGTTTTAATTTTTCTACTGAACTTAAAATATAAAATGGCAATCAACAAATTCTTAACTAAAAGCACATCTCACGACTTACTAAAGTCGAAAATCGAATGAGTCATTGAGTTTAGCAAGCTTAGAGTTGCTTGAACGAAATGTAAACAGAACCAAGACGTGCTTGATACGGTTTAATTCTTGTTATAAATTATGTGGTAACGTTTTAAGTAACTCGATATCTGCCGAGTTTTCTTTTTATTATTCCCTTTATTGTGTTTTAAGTCAGTTACCAAGAATTGTACCAAATAATGGCAATTCACATAAAAGTAGTATGTAGCTACCACAATCTCCAAACTTGGAATTAGTATTAAACTACGAGCTGACATTGTGTGTTGTGTAGCCTAAGGCCTTCACTCCCATACGCAACGCGCCAGACTTCAAACATGCATCGCAGTTACAAAGAACACACAAATACATGAAAGTACACGAGGATATATACGTTGCGTATATACCAACTCTGGCAGTCGCAGTTCTGCCTTATAACACCATGATTTATTATCCTAAGCTAAACTGTAATTACTTTCACCATTGTTGAGAGACTTGACACCACTTAACAAGTTCACAACTTCCTTCGGTGTTGTCTGCAGGATCGATGTTCAAATGACGTGGATACCGGATGTGCATCGGAAACCAAAATAAGGCAAGCGGATAGAATACCTTAATTTTTTAGACCTTGGAGTACTAATGTGCTAGTGAGTGTCGGTCAGACCACACGCCAAAGAATCAACTACTTTTATGTCAACGAAGCAATTTCAGTGAGTGAGCACTTACTTATTAGTTCCAATTGGCGATGGTATCTTTTACAGTGTATTGTGCATTGTACACATGTTACACTTTTTTCCGACTTAGAGATTGGGGGCCCCCTAAATGTTGGAGGCTCCTGGCTGTAGCCCAATCAGCACCCCCCTTAATCCGCCACTGGTCGTAAGCACCAAAGGTATCTTGCTGCTATGCAGTACAAAATACGAGAAGACTACCTGGGCTAGACATAGTACATTTTTTCACAACAATCACCACACAAAACACGTTGATCAAGTGGACGTCTGACTTCTGGACGTATAGAACTAGAGGCATACAGGTTAACTTCACGTTCAACACTCTAAGCAATTGATGCTGACGGCTGACGCTTTACGCTCAAGCCTCAAATACGTCTATTACCTCACAAACGTATCGAAAACGATCAGGCGATGTTATTCTAGGTCAGTGTGGTTCAACTACAGGCCCGCGGGCCGCATGTGGCCCGCCACAGCGTTTTCAGTGGCCCGCGGAAGCATTCAGCAAAAATCTTCAAATCTGAAATTTGTTGAAAAGCGTGTAAGGTTACATTTGTCTCACTACATTGCTTGCGCTGGATAAAGTGCATTTGCACAAGAACAATGAATACTACTTTTCTGTGCACCGTATTTTTATTTATTTATTTTACCATCAAATCAGAAGGTACGGCCGCCGCTAACACTCCGCTGGGGTACCTGACTTGGTAACCTCTGTGTTTTTAAGTGTCCCGGCTTTCGTTGCGCAATGAACTTAGTACCAGCAAATAAATCTGTCTGTCTATCCGCAACACGCGGCCATCTCAAAGTGGCCCGGGAGCCAAATTAATTGCCCGTCCCTGCAATAGGTAATTTTACAGTAGTTAGAACAAGCATAACATCTTTTAATAAAAATGTGCAATAATAATAGTGTTAGAGACTGTAGAGAGCTTCTGGAAGTTAGTCAGCAACATGTGTGGGAGTACATTTTCTATGATGAAACAATCGAATCTACAAACAGAAATCGAATGGGAGGCGAAACACTGTACAATAGCGTCAGAGAAGCCTCGACCACAGGTATCCCACTGGCAGAGGTTTGTAATAAATTGCTATTTGCTGTTGTTTCAATGACGCACTCCCTTGTCTTCCCTTTTTTAGTTTTAATTGTTCTGAATCGGTTGTTTTAGAGGCTACATCATTTTATTGAAAGTGGCCAGCGAGTTGCCACGTTTTTGTAAAATGGCCCGTAGGTCAGAAGTAGTTGGACCACGTTGTCAGGTAACAGCCACAAGTACCGCTCCATCTATAAATGACATGACAGCACAGAATACGGATTGACAAAAACTTACTCATTTGTGGTGTTTCACATTTCAATTTAGGGAGGTTGAAGCTTTGTTTGGGAAGATAAGCCCACAAAAGCGTCGTGGCGACGTGGCTGAATTTTGGACTCCCTGTGACAGCGTGCCCACCACTTGGGGGTATGGAGAGCGCTTGATACGGCTTTGCTTGTCAGTCTCTCATAACAATCACCAATCGCTAGAAATCCTCCAGAAGTCATTTGCTTGCTTTTGTCAAATTAACCAACAACAAATAAACACCACTGTAACTTTGTTTTCAGAAAGCAATCGAACGGGTATTTTGTGATACAAACTGCGTACCGAATGTTTCACAATTGTGTTTCACAATTGCTGACTAAAACCAAAACTTTTAAGCTAAACCAAAGCTTGACTTGCGCAAATTTTGGCATTTACGTCGCGACTTGTGTGATATGTCATGAACAGTATGTTGGTCAAACTAGCAACAAATTTTCCAAAAGATGGTCAGCGCATCGCAGTAATTAGAACAAACAAGATGGTAAAACTGACAGTGACAAGGACCAGATGGCCTTGTCGCGGCACTATTCAGAGAACCACGGCACTATAAACAAGCCACCTCTGCACGAAGCATACACCGTTAATTTTGTCGAACAACCAAGCTGTCACTCTCTGGACATCTGTGAAAATAAATGGTATCACCGAATTGACGCGCAAATCAACATTCAGAACATGATTCTCCCCCATGTGAAATAATTATTACATGCTTTGTGTTGTTTGACTCAATCCGATGTTGTCTTCCGCTTTGTGCGCTAGCTTTTCTCTCAACACAGCTTGCTTACTCCCACCGCAGCGTTTATGTCTGTAACCCTATGGTTCTGTCTTCAATGCAGTTGCAAAAAGTGTCTGTAACCCTGTGATTTCGCCGGCTTCAGTGTCTTGTACTACGTTCTGTATTGTCTGTTTTCATCAACCTGCGTTCAGCAGTGTGTGTGTTCATACTATGGACTTCGTGTCTGCTCACAAACAAATAAATTAAATTTAAAGCGAACTCGTGGCAGGTTTAAATGCGTACCCCAGAGACTTACTGCCTGCACATGGCTTACTATTTTTCTCTACCGTTGTTAGTCATTTCACCAAGAGT
>Ga0210059_1010984_pt1 | contig 13907 bp, 11 predicted proteins | sample Ectturendosymbi2_FD_188042 | JGI IMG/M metagenome (GOLD analysis project Ga0210059, IMG submission 188042) | Ecteinascidia turbinata endosymbiont from Florida, USA - Sample 2 (SPAdes) (version 2) | ecosystem: Host-associated > Tunicates > Ascidians > Unclassified | place: Key West, Florida... | reverse complement strand
GTCAATATAGCGAGATCGTTTTGGCTCATGAGAAATGGTAAGCTTTACCTTAAAGTTTCGGGGTGCAAATGCCCCCCACTGGTTGTGTGCCTGCTACAATCTTGCCATCTGATCTGAACGTCGCCCGGCGAACAACTCGTAATGAAACGGAATTTTCCGCAAATGTTTGCGTTGGTCATGGATCCCTATGCACTGATCCAAGTGTCTATCCAACTTTCTATAATAAACCAGATAGCAAGAGTGGGCAGCCTAGTTTAGCCTATACTTAACCTCAGTACCACGTGCAATACAACGATTATAGTGAAAATTGAGATTTACCAGGCCTGTAACCAGCTTTTGACACCAGGGGCTAGAAGAGTTTTCTGATAGGGGCCCAAGTTTTTCGAACTGTGTCCAATAGTTTCAAATTATCTCCAAAACATTTTTCCATGTGACCGAAAAATTTTCTTGGGGTAGCTTTCCACCTGCGTCCCCCAGTTTCGGGTCTGGGAATTACGTACACTGGCAATTCACGATGTAGCGCGTCTGACAATGACGTCATACAAAAGTAGCAATAAGTAAAAGCAATTGGTAAACACTGTTTGAAACATGATTCATAGTGGCATGAATGCTATGAAACAGCGGCATTGCTACAACACGCACAGAACTAGTTGCGAATTTCGTCCCGGGCAATTTCGGTCTGTTTCCGCGGAACCCCTGGGAACCATCCGCGGAAAGGTGAGTTTCCACGGAACCACGGTTGAAAAACACTGCACGAGGCTTATGGTCGCCGATCGAAAGCGCAGTCTGATTGGTTTCGCAATAACGCCGACTTTCTTCTACTCGCCCTTGCAGCTAAACGATCAGCCAGATTGAAGGCAACTGCGAGAAACAGCCGCTTCGCACACTGGGAGTTACAGGCTGCAAAATGCACTGTTCAACGTCTCATTCATTTTGCAGTCTCGCGCTATTTGGAAAACCTGAGCACACGCATACAACAATGACTGTGGTGACCTTCACGGATTTCACAGTGGCATACGGGAAGCCATCTCGGTCCAACTCCGAAAAAAGTGTCCCCTTCTCACAGCTGACGGTGCACTCGTGTTTGACACCTCTGCCCAACTGCATTGCTGGGCAGACCGCTATTGCTCCATCTATTCCCAACCAGCTCATGTCAACTGTTCGGCATTATCCAGCCAGCAGCAGCTACCTCTCCTTCAAGAACTGGACAGCCATTTCACCATGGAAGATGCCAGATGTGATACTTGCAATAAGAGGTCTCAAGAACAAGAAATCTACTGGGCAAGATGCCATTCCTCCCGAGATTTTGAAAAGTGGTGACAAACCTCTGCTAACGGCGCTTTTCCGCATATTCACGAACTGCTGGAATAGACGATGTCTTCCAGACGAATTCAGAGACACCATCATTACTCTCTACAGGAACAAAGGCGATCGCGGGGATTGCAACAACTATCGCGGAATCTCGCTTTTGTGTATTTCCTGGAAAATTTTGCTCGTCTCCTCTTGCCCACAGTCCGTCAGATTAAAGACAGAATTCTACCTGAGGGTCAATGTGGCTTTCGCCCCTTTAGACGTACATCACACATGGTATTTTCACTGAGACAGCTCCAAGAAAAAAGCGTGGAGCAATCACGTCCGCTGTATGTGGTTTTCATAGACCTGACCAAAGCCTTTGATACGGTGAGCCGGTCCGGTTTGTATAACATACTCAAACTGTTGGGCTGCGCTGAAACGCTACTTTCCATCCTTGTAGCGTTCCGCAAGAACATGAAGGCAAGAGTCCAGTTTGATGGCTCCGTGTCTAAAACTTTTCCAATTTGCAGAGGCGTCAAACAAGGCTGCGTCCTGGCGCCAACGTTGCTCGACATATTTTTTCAGCTCTTCTTGCCCACGCTTTCCCAAAGGAGGATGGAACCATGCTCCGCACTCGTAGCACTGGACGACGAATTCAACCAACGAATTTCAAAGACTTCGAGCGACTTAGATCTCGGGTTTGGAAAAACCACGATCTCACCACCAAACCAAAGATCAGGGTTTACACCACTTGCAACCTGCGTGTTCTGCTATACAGCAATAAGACGTGGTGCGCATGCCGCCGCCAAGAAAGCCGGCTCAATGCATTTCAATGTTTTGTGGGGAAGTTTCTTAAAACTGAAGCGTATGGTTGAGTAAAAATCAGGTAGGTCTACGGCCATGGCCGTAACGGAAGAATAGGTTGCGCCGGCTTTGAAGTGTAAAGATATAGGCTGCGGCTGTGTGTAAGTATTTACCATTTAACTGATTTGAATCAATGACGTCATGAGGAAACCACATACTGTCTACACTCCTGGTAAATATTTCATATGAGGGCAGCCTCTTGGGCTCTAAAATCTCTTGATTCTCCCACACAAGGTTACGAGCGTTCCAAAAACTTGAGACGCCACTCTAGATATCACAACTTCAAGAGCAACTAACAATACATCTTAATTCGCTCGCTTTTGTCGAATATTTTCCTCTATCTTTTCTCGTTCGGTTAGAACCAAAACGGAAGAAGACCAGGTCTGGAACAGGTATGTGTGTAATGTGAAAATGTAAGCTTCAAAATCAGCTATTAAATTTGGAATATTGATTTCAGCGTAGAACTGGTCGGTAGCCTTCTTAAAATTGCACTCTAGTTCAATCCAATCGTAATTGACTACTTTCAAGAAAACCGTACAATTTAAAATTTATGTGGTTTTGCAATATAGCACTACCAACGATTAAAGAAAATGCCAATAAAGTGTGAGTGGGGTGTGCTCAAGAGGCACTTTGGCAAACGATTCATGGATTTTCTGCAGATTCCTGCAGTAAGCATATAGACACAAATTAACTATAACATGTCTAAAGTAACATGTTTTCGTTTATTATGGTTATACTGTACACTTAAAATATACCGTAGTTAACCGGCATCCCGTACAATAAGATGGATTGTTTGAGATTTTGAAGCACGCACATCAGAGCTGGGTGAAAATGAAAATTTAGCTGCTTTGAAGAAAAACCGATGAAAATTTATTTGCTGCTACGCCTTCTGTACTCGGAATTGCCACAAAACAATCAGTGGCCTTTTCGTCTTACGTTTATTCGCCCAGCCACAAATTTTCATAAATCAAAACAAAATTCTATTGGGATCAGTAAACAAACGTTTGAGCCGCCACTGAATTACAACGTAAAGCGTGAATGGGGTCCATTTAGCAATCCCATCCAAAACTGATGTATAAAAAGGTTCAATGATAATTTGACCTTTAACCAGTCGTGGAGATGAACTTTGAAATTAGGTTCCATAATCTCTGCAGAAAGCCTGATCTGTTACGAATGGTTTCCGAGTTGTTTCTTTTTAAGACTGAGGTGTTTCTTTGACAGCATGACAATTGTTCACACCGCTTATTTTCAAAATTTGGCTTTGGTTTCCATCATTCTAATTTTTGCAAAGTTTTCGTATTTTTCAGTTTTTAACAGACCAGTTTGGCTTCTGGTATGTTCACTACAATTGGTCGCGTCAAACCCATGTATGAATTAGTGGGTTGCCATTAGTTTATGAGCGTAAAGCGAACTATGTGCCTACCGAGCAACAGACAAACGAATTTCCGTTTCCACGCACGACTCGTGACGTCGACTGAGAATCTTTTTCAGCAATGTATTTTTCGACTCCTGGTTCTCAACCCACTTACATCACGTGACACCATTGCAATGCTTGCACTAGTTTATAACTTCTGACGCATTTCCTCTCTGGCTTTCACGAATATTTTAAATATGTTAAAACAGCAAATATTCAATGTGACAACATTAAAACATTATTCTCTTCTGGTGGCTTGACCTTGCCTATACAACACATCTTGCTTTAATAAACCATATAACTGCATTTCGCACATTTAAACTTTATACTCAGAGCAAAAGACGTTTACATACTGCTATAAACTGTTCCCCTTACACAAAAAGTAGCTTCGTCTTTGGAGGCCTGCAGCCTAAATAACCCCTGTTCTTTCGCAGTCTTCCATCACTCCCAATGCATTTTATAAATCGATGTAATTGGAAAGTCATCGCAGCACTACATTATAACAATAATCGTGATGGCGTCATTCATTCGTATGCCCTATATGCTTGTGTTTCATCAAAGCAAATGTATTAACGCCATCAACCGTATACTTTCCTACTACTTCCACGTATATATCCTCGAGTTCATTATGTATTTGTGTGTTCCTTATCTAGCCTCGCACTTTACGTGTGGGAGTGAAGACGTTGTATACATCAATACTACAACATTTTTCTAATATCACTTTACAGTCACCCAAAGAATGTTGAAATAGTAAAAAAAGGAACGAGTTAAGCCCAACAGAGTAACCTTTTTATTAATAGTTCAAGTTCCACCTGTTCGTAGATTTGTATTCAAAGTCAATGAAAACTAAGGCACAAAGGCAAAATTAAGACTTAATCAATAACACAAAATGGCTATTGTTTTCATTTTTCACCTATTTTGAATTGATTCTTCGGTGAAAGCCGAATTATGAAGTTCGATCTGGCAGTTAATTCAACTCAAACAGGGTTATTTTATGCGTAGATAGTTTTGAAAGCTAGAGTGTTGACTTAATTACCAAAATCACCTGATACGAATGATCCGATTAGCATCGAACGATTTCTTTTTTTGAATCAAAGTAATTGTAACCGTTAATTAATTCAATTCGTCTCACCATTTCAAATAAATGTGTTCCAGCAAACACCTCACAATTAATCATGCGCACCTATTCAAACCTTGTTATGAAAGATCTATGACATGAAAAGAAAGATTGATGTTATTTTTATTAATTTCTCAACAAGTTTGTGCTTTTCATTCAAAACGAAAGCATTGCGCAGAAATTTGACCTCAACGGCGCTCACGCTCTTCAACGTACAGCAAACGAAATTCAGCCTTTGCGTAAAACTCATAACATCTTGTTTTAATCTCACTACCAATTTACCGAGAGCTGCTACTGGATCTATAAGCAATTCCAGTTTGACCCAGTGCTAAGTCACCAACGTTTAAGTCATCCTCCTGTCATAGACTTCCTGCAATATTATCAGACGTCATTCCACAAATAAACTTTTTTATCGTCACCACTAGATCCCCATAGGACAACGTGAATTTCAATATCCGCACAGTTTATTGTTTGTTTGATATAGAAAAGTTTACATTCAACTCTATTTTTCATTAGCACAGCATTTTTGAAACATTGTAGTTGAAAACGAGGTTTTTAGTCGTTTTGTTCAAAAATCGCAGACTCATTTGTGGTTTCATGGCTGTTCTGATTTTGCCTGTTTTGTTTTTTTATTAAAAAATATCATCACATCTTGTGGGAAAAATTGTAAAGCAGCGCTTACATCACTAACGGAAACGCAGAAACCGGAAATGAACAACATGTGGAATATTGGCCCAAACCAGTTTTTGAAAGCATATTAGAGCGTCATTTTCACATTATTGTTGCCATTGCAGCTGCTAAGACGACATTGGAGTTACGGTTGCCATTTGTTGTGGTTGCAGTTTTCCTATTTAAAAAGAGCTTGGGCAGAAAACTTCCTAAACCGCCCATTTCCGGGCTCATTAAACTGCAAGTGCAAATAGCCGGCTAAATAGCTTAAGATTTGAAAAGTTTGCAGCTTTCATGGTAGAAACCAACAGGGTTGGTTGACCAGATGGCTATGGTCCTACCCGACCTACACCAATCCTATATGACACAGTACCACTGTTTGTTTACACTGATCAGCTATTATGCCATTGCATTTTCATTTGCTCTAATGTTCACAGACGGCTGGTTTACCTAGTGTGCGATGGATTTTTGTATTGCTTCTGCTTATTAGCAGAGTCATATGAAACAATAAACCATTACCATTAGAAATAGCACAGCAATTCCCGTCTAGAAAAAGATTTCAATGCTTTTAAACTCAAATTAGCAGGCCGATACTGATGCCAGCAGTTAATCTGACAAAAATTGAGTGTTTCTTATCACTAACTTGAATATAGGTGAAGGCTTTGCCAGGATTTTCTTTTTCATTTTTGGCACTGTTTTGAATAGTAAGGGAAGTCGTGTGAAGATATATAAAAACCTTCATAATAATAAATTCCTACGCAGTTCAGAACAATAGCAGAATAAATTTCTTCTGAGTAATTATTATTCAAGTATCGTCACGTTCGCTGCGCCCATGCAAATGAAATAAAGCTGGGCAAACTTTGGACCAAGGTAAAAAATGGATCTGGTGAGCTCAATCTGATGGTTCTTAAAACTCCATGAAAAGATTCTTTACACAAGGCCGCCCTTGGATTCATTTACCGTTTGTATCCCCACAAACTGCAATGGTTTGATGAAACGAACTGGGATCTTCACGAAGAGGATCCATGGGTTAACGCGCGAATTCAGCACATTACCTATCCGCCACTACATCAAATGAAGATTGGTGTGTTCTGATGGTTTTCGAATGTGGCGTGTTTGAAGTCTGGACTCCCCTTCTATCACTTTTAACGTCCCTACCTGGGGCTCGGTGTGACATGCATGTCAGCAAAAGCAGCAGTGCAGATATTGCACAACGCATTTCCGCGTGCTCCTATTTGGTAAGTAGCAAACATTAACAACAGTATTGGGCGAGCAAAGCAATGAAATATACTGTATTTGATGCCATTTTAAGCCATCGCAGAGGCTATACACGAGCAGGACGCCGAGGCTTTGTAGGCTGTGCGCGAGTAAGTATATAGGAAGTTTAATGTTAGATAAATTCCTGATCTGGCAATTTTCGCAAATTATACAAGTCTCTTTGCAATATTGTTCGGTCTATGATTAAATTTTACCCAGCGTTACTTAAATTAAACAGCTGTTGTTTTAATCTAGATTACTAAAGTAAATTGCCATTGCTGCGCATAGGCCCATTTGCGTGTTTTAGTAATTCATAATCATAAGTATATTTGAGCTAATTAACTCCTGGGGCAGGTGGGACGCAATGAAAGCAAAACCCACCACGTGTCACGCAATCAGAAAAAAATTAAGAACCACCGCAATAAACGAGGAATGCCACATCGCCGAATCGGTCACATCGTGATTGGTAGAAAAATGCGTAAGTGTGGTATAATCATATTGGTAGAAATATCCTTTGCGTTCAAACGATTGATTTGCTTTTGTTTCGTAAAATAATTTGATCATGTCGACCCTTTTTACTTGATGAAAGGGCGAAAACCAAGCGGCTATTAAAACCTGAATGCGGCCAAATCTAATTTCATTTCAAAGGCTTCGGGTTTTCGGTTCAATGGTGCCAACTTGACTTTTGTTCATCAGATTTTATATAAGGAGCGCCAAGGTTTCCGCATTCACAGTCACAGTTGAACTGATCACGGTGAGCTGCTAAGGCAAGATAGAATGGACTTTGCAGCATACACTACAGAATTATAGTACTGTATCCGCGAAGAGCCATTGCACTGTTGTCGGTCTCCGCTCTGATTTAACTTTGAAGAAAAAATAGGCCCAAATTGCTGAGTTTTTTAAAAAACAGAAGCAAGTGGAGTGGTGATGGCAGTCGTTTTTAATTGGACCATTTGGCAACGAAAAAAACAAAAAGCAATATCTGATTAACTTCACAGGCTTTCGCACATAACAGTACGATTTGAAGAGAATTGTTTAATTGAAGGTTTCAAACACTTAAACGAAATAAAAATTATTTTTCGTGCTTATTAGAACCAGGTATTGATTAGTGGCTACAAAGTTTATTAGGATTTTTTCCTCAAATGTTTAAATCACTTTGCAAACAACAGATAGCACTGGCTTCAATGAAGCTAAAATTGTTGAAAAAAATATCTGCTCACATTTGAACGAACAACACGCTCATGGACTATCGACCAGCAACATATAGGTTGAACACTTTTACAGTACTCTGCAGAAAACAACTTTACTCCAGTTCTGGCATTTAAATATATTACTTTCATAAAAGCAATCAGTTTGAAAAAAACAAATTTTACCAAACGGTTCAATCGCAGAGCTGTTGAATGCTTTGTTGCTGCACCTTTGAGCAGGTAGCACGCCAACGGTAATTGTTTTTAGAGGATATTTCATTCTGCAGTAAACTTCTACAGTTAAAAATAGATAATCATTTTAGTACAAGAACTCCTATACTGACAGTGCTATTTAGAACGTTGACAAAGGTGATATTCTTCCACTTCAAATTGTGTTTGGTTGTTTAACTAATTTAGATGTTACAGCAAGGTGGTGAAACACAATCTCAAAAACCGAAAAGCCTTCATGTTTACGCCCATAGATATACCACGAGACATTCAAGGATTTCAAAGGACAAGGCACAGCTTGCCTTGCACGACGGTACGCCACGGAAACTTAAAGCTCGATCATTACGTGTCTCAACGAATGTGTTGAAAATGAATGGCGCAAGCGCGTTGACATGTTCTATTTGAGTTACGAAAACTTTGGGATTATCGACCCCCACAACTCGGGCGCATTTTAATAAGTCTACTTGACCATGCTAGCCGGTTCATTGGTACAAGCCTGACTTAAGGAAACCTGTCGTGCAGATGGGGGAAGGTATTTGGGTTTTTGTTGACGAAAGTCAGAGCATGTAGCAGTTGGTAAAGACTTTCGGCTTCGGACATGACACGTGCTTCGACATTCGCTTTTGTGATTCTAATAATCGGTCTCCAAAACCTCCCTTCTCTTGTCGGTTCTTGAGATTTTTGTGCCAAGACTTTGAATGCGTTGCTGACATGACTTGGTAAATAAGTCAGCAGTTCAACCTGTTCGCTGTCGCTTTTGTTGTCGGAAGAACAAAAACAAACTTAGTAGAAAACACAGCGTATTTAATGTTCTGACAAAGTGAATGCGAAGAACCAAAAAAGATATAATCGTTTCTTCCGCAACCGAAACCCAAATTTTCAGGACACAATCTGCATCGTCGCATGTCTTTCGGAAATGGAAACAAAGTTTGTAAATGTTGAAAATATATTTGCTAATCAATAAATTGCAATGGTAATCAATTAATTGTAGGGTTATCTATACGAAAATCGCTCTTTGCGTCATAATGTGCATGATTAAATCAAGTATGAAACCAACAGTTAAAAGTGCGCACAAGCAAAAATACTGTAGTATTTTTTGCTTATAAAAATCGCGTTTAGTGCCTGCTACATTACAACAGCAAATAACTAGTTGAGTGTCCTCAACAACAAATAGGTTTTCAGTGGTAAGTTTTGATGGAATTACCGATAATTTGCGGACATTCTATAATATATAGTTTCTTTAAAGCTTGCCAAGCTTTTAAGTACAAGCAGATCCTCTAGTTGGGCAGATTCTCCAATGATCAAAACAAGTGCATTGTGCCGATAGGATAAGGCTTTAACTCGTCGGTAAAATTAGCTTTTCTGGTGGTACAGGTGCAATTAACCAACTAATTCAGAAAAAAAGATGAAATTTAAAGAAAATAAGTTTGCAAAAACTAAAATCAAATTGCAAAAACCAAAACATGTACGATATCTTCCAATTCACAAAACGAAAGATCATCTCCCTCCTTACTGCCATTCGCATCAACTGCAAACTGTGATTTTCACGTGTATTTGTGTAGTTTTGTAGCTGACTTTAGTTCTGAGTAGACAATAATCAGAGATGAAACTGCTTGTGATTCAGATCGCTGCTGTCATTGCAGTCATTTGCTCCGGTAAGTGTGCCATGTCACATAATTATTTCTTGCGTGGAGGCTTTCAAAGAATTTAATCATTTTTAAACTCAACAATTTACGATTCGCTCAAATTTGCGTGACTTTAAAATGGTGAAAAATATTGGCCAAGCTTGAAAGCCAGCAGTATGCTTCGTTATTGATTTCTAGAATTATTTTTGCCAGTGATACACTTAGACACACGACAGTGAAAAAAGTCGTTCCCTTCAGCCTCAACATTTTCTCTCGAGAGGGTTATGAGCACAGAAGCCTCTAGAAGTTTCTAGGTACACTTCATTTGCTGTCTCCGGCAATCCTTGATTGCTCAGCACGTTGCTCACCAAGATTCGATCACACCATCCATCTATGCCAACAGCTGCAGGAGTAAAGCATGTGCAAGTCAACGTTAGCTGCGTCTCGGCCTACTGAGAAGTAGCAGATGCTCAAGGGCTGACGAGCCTCACTACTCCTGACTTTCCTTGTGCTGGTGTGCGCGAGTTCTTTATAATGACGTCAAATTGCTTAATTCAGGCTTGTCATTGTTTGTCAGAGAGCACGGTTCAGGGTACGAGACTGGTTGCATGCGAACACCAGCCAGACAAGCGATTGGAATGCCCGAGTGGACAATATATTACCATCTTCAAAGCCTACTACGGAAGGCTTGACGGGTCAACGTAAGTATAATCTAGTTTCGCTGCATGGTTGTTCTGATCTATGAGATCTTACACCACTCGTACAATCTTTTCAGTTGCGGTCACGGCCCAGACACACAGTGCTATGCAGGCAATTCACCAGGAATCATTCGAGACAAATGCCAGGGTAAACGTTCCTGTACTCTCGAACCGAAAAATTCCGTTTTCGGAGATCCTTGTAGAGGAACAGTGAAGTACATTGAATTGGATTATGAATGTGGTAAGTTCGTCAATTTTGGGTTGTCACGGTGTTTTACACATATTCCTTCCTTGGTACTTTTTAGCAAGTTTAAGCTTCCATGCTACCTTTTATGCAAAGTGTGAAAAGATTATGAAATAAACTCAAATTATCTTTCAAAAATTGGGCAAGCGCAAGGCGATTAGGTGATTAACCAATTGATTGATTCACCCATATTTCCACTTAGTTTTTTACTTCCGGAAGAGCAAACGTGTGAATCCGAAATTTCTTGCATCGCTATGCAAATTCGGCACAATTTTCACTATAATTTTTATTTGAAATCAAAATGAATTTAGAATATTTGATAAATCTTATGCAGTTTCAACAAAGCTGCGCTTCTCTCTAAAAGCTCTTTTTTCTATCAAGGTAAAAGTTCTTTGTGAAAAAATATTTTTAGATGTTTTCCAAGAAAAAGGTTGGAGATCATTATTCAAACATAACTGATTTTGAAAATATTTATTCAAACATAACTGATTTTGAAAATATCAAGTCTTGTTCATTAACTTATGAAGCATGGCTGAGCTCGAACAATTTATTCGTAGATTTGTAGCCTGTCATAAGCGACATGCAACGTTCCACAGAGAAGCAGGTGCTGCTGAAGAAGCTTTAATTTCTAGCATTTCAACTTGGCAATTAACTTGTTTGCACTCGAATATCCAATGCCATCACTGAACCATTTCCGCAGAATCTGCAGAATCGTCGCCAAGACGGGTAGTTGCATGCGAACACGCTGCGAAAGTAACAGCAAGTTGCCCGAGTGGTACTTCCATCAACGTGATTGAAGCTTACTATGGACGAAAAAACTCTGCCACGTAAGTAAACTGCAGTTCAAATATTTTGGTTAGTAATGCCATATTAAAGAAAACAGTTTAGCCAGGTGCAAATGCTACCACAGGGTACACCCAAAAGTTGTACAACACATCCAGCCAACAATGTCCTTTATTTTTTTAAATAACTTCTGCACTGCATCAACGCCTCTAGCGTTGGCTGGGTCTAACTTTCAAAATTATCAGTGTCAAAATATGACGTTAAATGTCTGGAGGATTAACTAGAACAAGGTAAAATAAAGCCCGCGCATCGCATGCAGCCCGGTGAGTGTTTAATACAGCTCGTTGCACATGCCGAAACTACATCAACAAAGTCAATTCACAGCCCATCTCTGCACATGAATCAAAACCGTTTCTAGTGTATGCAACCACTAGCGGAAACCAAGCTATGTGGTGGTGCTCCACATTGCCAAAATGCTCAGATGATCAGGCCCGTAGCCACCGCGGGGCATTCGGGGGCAGTGCCCCCAAATTTCTTTAGTGCCCCCCCACATTTTCTTGCTCCCAGAAAAATTTGTTTTCAAAATATGATAAAAACAAAAATCGTGCCCCCCTAAAAATGTATTTTGCCTCTCCAAACTTTGAAATCTGGCTACGGGCCTGCAGGTGATGCTGCTTGGTGAGCGCATGTGTCTCCGAATCTCCAGAAGAGTTTCAAAGTTCATTAGGTAAAAACAGTTGTTTTTTGAAATGTCCATATGATTAGGTAAAAACAGTTGCTTTTGAAATGTCCATATGATTAGGTAAAAACAGTTGTTTTTTGAAATGTCCATATGATTTCATCAAAATCTTTGGTTTTATTCTTTTTCACTTTTTTTTTCTAGTCGCGATTGTTTAGAAAACCTCTACAATTTCAGTGCTGTCGCGCAGGTAGGCACCATAGCACGTTGGATCCCACGGCGCAGAGTAAGCGGAGATAGGCGCCGCTCATCACTCGTGACGCAATTCTCCGAAAGGGAGTAAAAAGCGAGTATAACGAAAACGTTTTCATTTCCTTGAAATTCTGGCTGCTTTGTTAGATGCGGATACTACAAGGAAACCAACTGCGCCGCCGGTGGCTCTTTGAGCACCATCAGAAATCTTTGCCACGGAAAAAGCCAGTGCGAGCTGCATGCAAGCAACTCGGTGTTTGGAGATCCTTGTGTCGGTACCGTCAAGTACATCGACCTGAAATACGATTGCAGTAAGTCTGCGATTCCTGATTCCTTTTACACGATGTTTGTCAGGGCAGACGTTGTTGCGGACTGCAAATAGATTTCATAAATTTAAAAATTATGAAACTAAAATGAGCACAACTACCTTTGCAACAACCTTGTAAATTGAATTCCAAAACTTGTGCACAAACGAGTTAGAGCACAAATTGTAAAGGAATTATAAGAGCAAACGAAAGTAATGAAATTCTTAAAATTCTCCAAATTTTTTGTTTCGAAGGAATTTTTATAAGGAAAACACATGACTTTGGAATCGAGAAACAGCGTTCTGTACATGTTAAGACAAAAGCTTGTAATGTTTAGATTTTAAATCACAGGCAGATAAGACTATGACTAACGCGTAATTGTTATTCTGTGTTCGAGGTGTATATGAAATGAACAGTTGGTAAAACTCAAACTTTTTCTTTCGTTTCAAAAGGCAAACGTGCTTCAGCATTTTGTTCAAATGTGAAATCATCTCGGTCAAACATTATTGAATCCTTTTTTGGTTTCAATTTCAATCAGGGTTTTTTAAGGAAAATGTAAGGTAACCTGTATGGATCTGTAGGGACCTGATGATAATTTTCTCTGATTCTAGGGACCCGATTTTCTCTGATTTTAGGGACCCGATGATAATTTTCTCTGATTCTAGGGACCCGATTTGAAATTCCAGGGACCCAAATCGGGACCCTAAAACGCTTTAAAAAACCCTGATTTCAATTGAAAAAAATTTAATTGCAGATACGTCTTAATCGATTTTTTATTTTCATGATGAGCGTCATTTTGGTAGAAAGAGTTTTGGCACAAAACTGTTTGTAGCAATTTTATTAAGGTTTCTTGTAGTATTTACAGACCGGGTTGGTTTGTGTCGTTGTAGGATATTCGGGCCGTGGCCAAACACATTACCTTTTTGGGAAACAAAGATTTTTGGCGAATGATCAAACCTCAATAAAGATTTCATTCTTTTCAATTGCACAGCGTCAGAACTATACACCACGAAAAGTAGCGACAGAGTTTCCAAGAAATGTGTTTTTTGTTACTTTTCAATGAAAACATATTCAGTAATTCAAAAAATGATGCACTGCAATTTTAAAACCAGAGAGTCAATATTTGCTACACATGCAGATGCTCAAGGGTTGATGAACCTCACTGCTCCTGACTTTCCTTGTGCTGGTGTGCGCGAGTTCTTTATAATGACGTCAAATTGCTTAATTCAGGCTTGTCATTGTTTGTCAGAGAGCACGGTTCAGGGTACGAGACTGGTTGCATGCGAACACCA
>Ga0210059_1010983_pt1 | contig 13908 bp, 10 predicted proteins | sample Ectturendosymbi2_FD_188042 | JGI IMG/M metagenome (GOLD analysis project Ga0210059, IMG submission 188042) | Ecteinascidia turbinata endosymbiont from Florida, USA - Sample 2 (SPAdes) (version 2) | ecosystem: Host-associated > Tunicates > Ascidians > Unclassified | place: Key West, Florida... | reverse complement strand
AATCAAGTTTGTCGAGTTTTGCGGTCGTCAGGAAAGAATATCAAACAAACAAGATGGCAGGTTAGTTGGAAGGACCCCCAGTTTTCGTGGTGAGTACAGTCAATTGTTTATCTACAAATTACGTGCTGTCCTTGACTATTCTAATCATAAGCAATTTTTCTTTTTCAAGGCTTTTGCTTCCATAACTTCAGCCCCCCCCCTTAGAAAAATCCTGGCTGCGCCCCTGGTCAAAGCAAACATTAAGATTATTGATAACATTTTGACAGAGACAGGACTATTGGCTTTGCGCTGATTGCGCTGCAACGTTGCATTGACTTACGATCCAGGCAATATCTGCAAGATCATGAGAGAACGAAGATTGACAGCAAGAAGGGATAAAGCCAGTAGATTTATCAATTTTTTTAGATATGTCTAAGCCCCCGGAGTGCCGCGGCATGGCAGTGCGAGCCCCACCCCAAAGTTTGTGGTTAGGGCCCCGGTTGATGGCGTCATTATAATACCTATACGTCACTAGATTATTGTACTTCATTAAAATCATACATATGTTTCAACGTAACGTCGGCATTTCTAAAACTTGTAATACTTAGCCTACTCTAAGTGTGACAGTGTAAGAATCCTGTTCCCAGTGAAGCTTTTGTGGCAATGTGGCAGTGTGGAGCAGAATGGAATTTTACCAAATGCGCAAAGGGGCGTAACGAGGTTGCATGGCGCCAGGAGAAAGAAGCAAGTTTGGCCCCCCCATGTTCGGACCTGAGTTCTTTCAGAAGCAAATTTACTGAATTGAAGAAACTACTTGTGACATTGTTGGGACTTTTCGGCGCCCCCCAAAATGACTCGGCGCGCCCATAGTGATTCGGTGCCCGGGGAATCGTGTCCCCCTTGCCCACCCACGTTACGCCCCTGGATGCGCAGTAAATAGTCTTCTTTTTGAATAAGATTGTAGGATTGACGATGCGTAGCATTACGTGAAACCGATTTCCGATAAAAAAAACAACTTGCCGATGGATTCACTTGTTTGTCGACTTTGTGGATATTAGCTACTTTGATACAAATATGAGCAAGTTTGAATAATCGCAATAAGAAAGCAAAGCCCAGTCGCTTGACTCCTCGAAAGCTTGCAGCAAATCAACCTAGACCTTTTAAATGCCTATCACACGTGTACCTTCTTGTACTTGGTACTGCGCAGGTGTGCTAATAAATCAGCTGGGACTAGTCAAAGATCAATATATGCGATGAGGTAATCATTAACCATCACTGAACGCTATCTCTTCGAATACACTGCAATAGCAGCCAGAAAACTCTCTAAGTGTACCAGTGTTGCAAGAAGGTCTTTAACCTAGGAACTGATTGATAAGAGTTGATTCCCAGAAACGCTTTCATTTTTTACTTCGTTGACTGTACAAATGCCTGCTTGCCAGCGAAAAATCCAATAATAATTTGAAAAAGATCCTGACATCGCAGATTTTTTTACTTAAATGAAAATTCAACTTTAATGTTAAAAAGCTGACATGACCGCAGTTCCATATGCTTGACATCAGATCGAGGCACAATGCGTTTACCATTTTGTTAACGTGTCCTTACCAGGTTATCACCACTTGATTTTAAAAGAGCCTTCACAAAGCCGTCACATTATTTTCTTTTAAGTTTTACTCCCTCAGCTTTTCTCACAATATTTTCCAATTTTCCGAACACTTATCAAGATAACGTCACAATTCGTTAAACCCTAGACACAAAAATCTTTGGTAAACACACAAAAATCAAAGTTATTTATCAAAGCTTGTGAGAAATTTGTTGCTGTTTGATTGCTAGCATGCAAGATAAATGTGGCTGCAACGTAGTCGCAAAATGACGCAGTTTTGCTTTTAGGTTTTAAGGTTTGCGGGAAAAATACGTTTTTAAGGGGACAAGACTTCTGTTTTTATTATATGTTTGAAATAAACTGTATAACAAATTTCTGGGCACAACAAAATTTGGGGGTACAAAAATAATTTGGGAGGCACTTCCCTCGAGGGGTCTTCAATTCTGTAGTGAACTATGCCGTTAGAAAGTGATATAAACTAAAGTTTTTGAGGACTTTTTTCCCATCCTCATCTATGGTCATGAATCCTTGGTAATGACTGAATGAGAGCGATCTCAAGTACCAGCGGCTGAGATGGGATTTTTTCGAAAAGTTCACGGCATGACACTTCGCAACAAAATGTGCAGTTGTGAAATTCGTCAAGCCCTTAATGTTGATCCACTTTTCTTCCGAAGTGAGAGATCTTAACTATCATGATTCGTCCACAGATCACGCGATCAAAATACCCCAGGAAAGATTGGCGAGGTAAGTCCTACTAGCTACACCCACGAGAAAGCGGCCCAGAAGCCGGCCAAGGATCAGGTGGGGTAATACATCTCCGACCTTGCTTAGTCCCGTCTTAGTGTAAAGTCAGCAGAACTTTCAGAGATCGCTGAAAACCGTGAGGTATTTCGAGTCCTCATAGGTTGCTGCCCCCGCGACCCTCGTGAGAGGAAAAGCAGGTATGAAAATGAATGAATAAGGATTTTATTTTATGTCATAATATCCAGTTTATTCAGTCGCAAACCACATGTCAGTGTCCACGGTTTTACCGAATTCAGCATGAACGCTAAAGATTTTCAGTTAGGCTTACTTGAAGGAAAGTCATATAAACAAACCCAGGTTGTTTTTACGGATCGGTACCGATCCGCGGACCGGAGGTTGAGAACCACTGGTTTACGCCATAGGTTCCCAACCATTTTTGAAGCTGACACCCCTTTCATAAAAATTAAGTGGCGTTCGCACCCCCTAATTTAAAGAAAAGGTGTAGAAATCACAAAAACGGTCCCATTTTGCAGTATCTTCATTTTTTAAATTACTACTCGTAATCCACAGGCCTACTGACAACACAAGAGAAAACACTCAGTCGTACTGTATACCTTTCACACTTTACTGCTCATTAGAAACAAACCTAGTGACGTTTTGTTGCTGCTTCTCTGAAATTATCCACTCATACCTTGGCACACAATTACTCAGAGACATGCGCAAATCGTTCGAGAGGTTCAAACGATTCCAATACTTGTTTTTCAAATGAAGTAGAAAGGAAAATTCAGATTCGCGCAAAGTTGTTGTTGCAAAAGGCACAAGAGCAAACAGGACTTTTGTAATCAATTTCTGGTAACTTTGCATGGTTGAACACCAGAAACGTTCGAGTTCTATAGCAGGGCGGGCAATTAATTTTTCTCGGGGGCCATTTTTGGAAGGCCGCGTTTAGTGGATTGCCGTACCTTCTAATGGAAATAGAAGCAAGTCTTTGACTAATTAGCCTCAGCACTAAGTTGGAGGATATGTTAGATTTGAAGATTTTTTCTTTCTGAATGCTTCCGCAGGCCACTGAAAACGCTGCGGTGGGCCAAATGTGGCCCGCAGGTCGCTAATTGCCCACCCCTGTTCTGTAGCATCAAACAACAATCTCACCTTAATTGTGCCATACACATTTGAACGTCACAATGCGCTTACAATCTCATCCCCGGCCATCTTCAGCGTGGTAAACGCAACGTGAAGTAGAAATAGCAGTGGACACATTTAGCAATTAAACTTGGTAAATTAGTAATGTTAGCTGGAATAATTAAGCTAAATAATATTCTCTTTTTTGAAATAAAAACATACAAACTTTCGCCCCCGCATATTGGACCTCCGAAAATCTTGTTTCGGACCCCAAGGGTCGGGAACCCCTAGTTGGGAACCGCTGGTCTGAACTAATGCAAATGAGATGTAAAAATGAATTGGTTTTATCGATACAATTGACAAGAGCACGGCCATGATTAAAGAGCTTCACGTATGTGTGCTGTGGTTTGCTCACGTCTGACCTAGCCTGGTCAACGTACTCATTGTAAAATTTTTAGGTGGCTAAAACGTTGAAATAACATCGTTTGAAGTCAGTAAGGTCAAACCAGAGATAGACAAACCAGGCCCGCGGAGCCAAAAAAGCGATGGCCGTGGTGGATGTTTACCTAAAAATGGTCCCCAAGCCAACAGCCGTTGACTTTTTTACGCCGACAGCACATCAATGGAAGCAGAGGTGAAAGTAAGCCGAAACGGACCGGAACGCCGCTCCAGTGAAAGAATTATTGCCGGTACGGCGTTCCACTTGGAGTTTCAAGTACGCTAATATGTGTTTATTTTTCTGTTTTTGTTCAATTCACATTTTTTACTATGCCGTTAACAAAACATTCTGCAGGAGAACGAATGTGCGGCCTCAGAAAATAAGTCAAATACGGTCAGGCCCGTAGCAACGGAGAGGGCATTCGGGGGCAGTGCACCCCCCAGATTTTCTTGTTCCCAGAAATTTTGTTTTAAAAATATGATAAAACAAAAACCGTTCCCCCCTAAAATGATTTTTGCCCCTCCAAACTTCAAATCCTGCTACGGGTCTGAATACGGTTCAGCGCAAAGTGTTGAGATGAATCACAATGAGGATTCTCTTTTTATAGAGTTGAGAATGAATTATTGTTACGTATGATTTGTCACACAGACCGTCTGAAGCCGTTTCAGATTACTACAGGAGGGCAGAAGTACTTTCGTTCAGACTGGGTATCCTTCTTGTTGCTTTTTACGGGTAAAATACGGGAAAAGACAAGATTAACTAGCCGGCACTGTAGCCAAGGCTACAGACATTCAGTGGAGCAAAATGTTGACAGTTTGTGATACTGCGTGTGTTCAAGCTGGGTATGTTCTTTGACTTCAATTGTTTTGTAGTATAGTAGTCTTGAGCCATTCTGATTTACTTACAGCTCAATGCATAGCAAAGATTTCAACTACCGTTGACCAGAAATAGGCAGACATGTATCTTGATGTATGGGTAGCGCCAATTTGTAGCTTGAGCTTATTGGTGTAGTTAACAAAGTGAGCTTCGCGTGTACTGCACGGCAAGGTGTCAGTTGTTTTCTGTTTTTCAAAGTAATCTGGATAAGTGGATCTCATCTAGGCTAGACTGTGTTAACTTGAGAATGTCGAAATGTGCGTATGAGAGTAGATCTAGTAAGCGAAAGAAAGCCACTGCCAAAGCAGATGCACTACGAGCTGTTACTGAAAAGACGAAACCACTAATCCAATTTTTAGTGTGCCAGAAGGGTCTGGAGATTCTACAGCATGAATATTTTAAAACTGTGTTAGCAGAGTTTTAAATAAATTACAGACTTTGTGAATTGTTAGAGTAAGTATAAAACCTTATCAAAATGCGAACAAAGTACATATTTAAATTAAATAGCTTCTTAATTTCATGATTTTCCAATATTTCTACACTTTTTCCAGGTTTTCTATAGAAAGAAATCCTTTCTCAGCAAAGAATCAGACATTGAGATCTTACAGAGTATAGGCTATTTCGTCTACGAAGTAGGCATCATCAGCTCTTATTCAAATAGAACTTTTTCCAGGTTTATTGCCAAATCTTGCTGAGAAGTGCCTAGAAGAGTTCTACTTCTGTCAAAAAATGTTCATGATTTTTTACTTTAAAAATTTGAATTTTGCGAGTTCGCGAGAATGAGATTTCATTGCGCAAGTGGTCAGGTGGTACTGCGCAGTGGCGCAACTTAGAAGGAACATTGTTCACCGCTGCCTTTTCCGTTAGTTTCATTGTGACTGTTTTTGTTCCGGATATCGAGGGAGTTCAGAATGAAGTAATATGTTTATGAATTGGAACAACTTGTTCAGTGAACGTAGCGAGAACGTGTAGTGCTAATTTGTATGACATTTATCGCGAATCTTTCAGAACTGGCCACCACTTTAAAACAGCTGAGGGCCCCCAAATGAAAATATGGGCCTGCGTGTTGCATATTCAGTATTAGTTGCAGGTTTTCTATTTTACTGTATGGTATGCAGATTGCAAGTTCAGTACTAGTCTTATCTGCATATACAGAAGGGTTTTTTAAGGTGTTTTAGGGACCCGATTCGGGTCCCTAGAATCAGAGAAAATTATCATCGAGTCCCTAGAATCAGAGAAATCGGGTCCCTGCAAGTCCATACCGGGTACCTAACATTTTCCTTAAAAAAACTGATATACAGTAATAGGTAGACTATCACCATTTTCTTCATTTTAAAGCTTAAGAACAAAGAAGATGCAAAGAAAAACTGATCAATATTGGAGGAGAAAAGATAGTAGCAAAGAAACATTGATTGCAACAACAAGTAATGTTCGATCAAATAACTGTGAGTGATGTTGGCGCCCAAACTATAGCACAGGGCTACTCAAATGGCGGACCGCGGTCCGAATCCGGACTTTTGGATGGCGACGGCCGGACCTCGTCAGTCTCTGAAAGGAGCAGGTTTTTTTAAGGTTTCGCTTTGGTGACCGCAAGGAAATTTTAAGAGACCGCAAATATTTCATCTAAGTGTGTAAAAGTTGGTTGTATTTTGTTACAAAAGTTGATTATATTTTGAGAGACCGTTGGAGGAATTTGAGAGACCGTTTTGGTCCCTCAAAACACCTTAAAAACAACACTGGAAAGGAATATTCTATGCCCAGAAGTTTTCATCCCAAACTTTTGCGCTTTTGGCCGTACTGTACTTCTAAAGCATTTACTCCTCGCCAACTGTGTGATTGTCGAATAAGCTGTTGTTCAGCTAAATTGCAGTGCTCAGTCACCTGAGTTGGGCAAGCTACGATATTTTGGTTCAAAGTAATTGTTTCGTCATAATTGTTCAACAATAGCTCGTCACTACAATGTCAATGCTGGTGAAAATAGTGGATTCAAGGCTAGAATATAGCAATAAAACACGGGCGTCCGTAGTGGGGGAAACGGGCATTTGCCTCCCCTGGAAATTGGGACTAACTGCCAAAAATTTCTAGAAAACCTGAAATCAACAGCTTAGTTCCGATATTTCACTCACGGCCTACTTAAGATGTCTTAAGTAGGCCGTTTTTCACTTACAGTAACTCTTGCAATAACAGTTTTATTGGGGGTACGGCACTCACACTGCACAAGAGCCAGGTTCACTGTGCTGGTGTCATGCAGTAATTACGTCCGCTCCTTTGCCTGCAAAGGCAGGATTCGAAACTTGGGAGCGGATTGTTCTACTATTGGTCTTTTATTTAGTAACAATAACATGGCAGGCAACACATCTTCAAAGGTTCATTTCAGTTACCCAGTCTTGCCATTTTAGTTGGTTTGCTGCTAAATCTGGGAGTTTTTTTCTCACTGATAACAGTAAAATTTTCAATAGCAGTCAGCTGGTTTTCTTGCAGGATTTAAAAAAACGTTTGGCAGGCTTAACAGGTTAAAAATTCCTGACAAAAATTTGTTTCAACAGTTTTTGGAAATGAAAACTTCAATACCTTTTTCATTAAAAATAATTTATCTTTTTCATAAAGGATTAAATTGGGCAACACCAGGACCAGGCACATGGGCGTCCGCAAGGGTGGGGGGGGGGAAACGGAAATTTCCACCCTGGAAATCGGGACTAAGAAGCAAAAATTTCGTGAAACGCGAAATCAAAAGGTTTAATTCCGATTAGTTGCGTCAAGTGTTGTAATGACAGTTTGTTTGCCGGTATAGCACTCTCTTCGCACAAGAGCCAGGTTCGCTGTTCTGGTGTCATGCAGTGATGAGCTTACAGTTCACTTTTGTCCGCTCTTTTTCCTGCAGAGGCAGGTTGCGAAACTTTGGCGCGGATTTTTTATACTGTACTCATTCAAATAATTCACAAAGCTTGTAATTCATTTAGAACATTGCTATCACACTCTTAAAATATTTATGCAGACTAAAACAACATTTCTTCGGTGTAAAATTTTCTTAGAGGGAAAACCCTGTTTGCAACTGTTGCCGTAACTTTAGGCGTTTTGTTTGTGGTGTAGAAAGGCTGAAGCGTTTTGTGTACGTCCAGTTTCGTTGCATCGTCAACAAACTGAAAAGGATAGGTCTAAGCAAAATTTCGATTCCGAAAACAATACAATTATACAAATTTATTTGTGCACAGTTATGAAAGATGCTTGAGTAAGGGAAGAATTTTGCAGAAATTTTGGTCCGTTAGGAAATTATTTTTATTTTTTTGCGGGAAGTCAACAAAATGTGAAGAAAAGCCAAGGCATTTTCAGCTTTTTTAGGAAATGAAAAAGAAAGGGAAACTGTTGAATTTTTGGCTGACACATAGTGCAACACCCCAACGACTTGAATGCAAAACTTCAAGGAGAAAAACATGGCCTACTACACCTGATTTCATCACTGCCACTCGCCCTTTCCAGAAAAAGTTTAATATCTTCAAACAAGTCATTCAAAACGAACTTCGTCATTTTCCGAAGCATTTGGGGAAAATAAAAGCAAGAAGATTCCAGATATATTAAACTTATTGAAAAGTTGATTACCAACATTGTCGAACAGTTTGGCGACTTTCTTTTCGAAAACAGTTGCTGCTCTTTCCTCAACAGGCTTTTTAGTAACAGACATTACCGAATTCTCAACTGAAGCAAAAAGACACATGCACATGTGTGCACCGAAGACGAAGTGGAAATTTTTATAGTTAACGGAGGTCTGCTGGGCATCTTCGCTTATATTTGTTGACAACGACCCATCATTCACTGCATTCACTGATGAAGGTGGCGGAGCGGAGCTCCGGCAACTTGACACCACTGCTGTGGACGCAGCCAAAACTCAACTGGAATTAATTGAATTCCAATAGAAAGTAGCAGTGAAAGAAATATTTTTTGATTACACACCTGAGAACTTCTTGTCAAGGCAGGATATCTCCAAATTTTTTCCACTCCTCGCAATTTGTCAGTGGAAATTCCTACGGTGTTTTGGTCTACCTGCTGCTGCTGGAGGGGCGAATTGTCCCCTACTGCAAGCTACAGTAAATGTAAAACTCGGGTCCCCATTTGGCTTATACTTCAGTTTTAGTATTCTTTCAGTCTTCAGAAGTTTTATTGCGTTTTTCGGAGTATTTGTTGGTGATTTAGGCTTTTATTATAGCCATCCACATCCGGATTCACCGTCATTTCTCAGTTTTTTTCTGAGTGTTGCTAGCAACCCCCTACAGTCGGCAGTGGACCTTTTTCAGCTACGTTTTCCCTCCTGGCCTAAACACCTAGTTGCGTCACTGACTGCTGACAGTCCGCACTTTCAAAAAAGAAGCTCATAAAGAACAAGTATCGCATCTGAATAAAACTTGACCCTTACATTCTACTGTATTCACTGTCACTACCTTGGAACAAAAATTTAGGTAACTGCCAAGAAGCACAAAATGCCATTGCTCCCATCAGCAGAACAATAAATAACGCTGACAGCGTTTGTAACTGGACCCTTAAAATAATTGAGAAGCCCTGCTGTAGCACAATCAGTGACACCCAATCAACGCAACAAGAACAAGCTGATTCCATATCATTTCAATAAGCTAGTTCAACTATTTATCCATTAATATGGAATGAACAACAATATAAGGATTTTAAACGCAAAAATAGTTGGATGTACAGCATGCTATTAACAGAAAAACAGGATGCACTTCTTGTGAGTAAATAATTTGGGAATAAGAGCATCCCGTGGTGTTATTATTTCGGCTTGATGGGCAGAGGTCAATGTCACTTCTTATGGTAGCACAAGAAAGGCACAATCATGATAGTTGTGCAAAATATCAACGAGCACAAAAACTATCAAGTGCATAAAGAAACTATCAATATTCTTGAAATAGCGAAGAAAAACGTTCTGAAAACTCGAGAGCAGTGGATTGAAAGACCGTTTGCTCACTTTGTGCATTCACGCATTGCCAAACTTGAATACGCAAAACGAACAAACTCTCTTTCAATCCACTGCTCGAGTTTCTGAACAGCATATTATATGGCAAAAAATAACAAACCTTTCACAAACTTTGAAAGTTTAATTAATCTTCAGGAAGGTAATTCCAAAGACATGGGGCGTGTATTACACAGTACAGCTGTTGCCGTTGATACAATAGGTCGTGTGTCTTCACAGATGAAAAAAAACTTTTAACTAAAATCATTGAGAGGAGGAGCAAGATAAATGTTCGAGCCGACGAATCTACCCGCGTTGCTAACAAATCAACTTTAATCATTTTAGTAAAACCTAGCGTTGATATCGAAGCGACACCTGTTTGCTTTCCACACTGGATTTGGTTGAATTGGAGACTCTGTGTGCTTCTCATATTAAAGACGCAATTTGGGAATGTTTCTTAAAGAATGGCTTCACCAATGAGTTGCTATAAGAAGTCTTCATTGGATTTTGCAGTAATGGAGCCAGCGTAATGTTATAGTGACAAAATCAGGGTTTGAAAATTGCTCAAGGATGAATTCCCTGATATAGTATTGTGGCACTGCCTCAATCACAGACTTGAATTTACTGTTGGCAATGCACTAAATGCTGCCAGTGGCACAAATGACTTGCAGTCTTTTCTTGAAAGTTTATATTCTTTATATAGCCAGTCACCGAAGAACATGCGAGAACTTACTGGCTGTGCCCATGATTTGCATATCAGCCACAAAAATAATCGGAAAGGTGTTTACTATTCGCTGGGCGACTTCATCTTTCAGAGCGGTATCAGCAGTAAAGCATTCTTTTCCAGCCTTAGCCCAACATTTTCAGAACGCTTCAAAAAATGAAACTAGACAAAGTACAGAAAAAGCTAGATTTCAAGGATTACTTTCCAAATTAGCGCTAACGGCGGACGTCTTCAACGATTAAAAACTTGTCAGAAACACTACAAAACCGAAATACCACACTGCCAAAAACCCAAAACGTACTGTTCATACAACAATTACAGAAAGCCTTATTGTTTGTCCGGGAGAGCATTCTATTTTGGCTCAACTTGCTGAAGAAGCAATGTCGTTTCACGATGTACAATTGCGAGAAGTTAGAGGCCCAATCATCAACCAGGCTCAGTTCATTCGAGTTGTAGCTGACAAGATGAAATAATTAAGGCTCTTCACTACGGTATTAAACAGAGCAGGCGCGCAATCGGGGGGGGGGGGCATTTGGACATTTCCCCCCAAAAATTTCAAAATTTGCATAGCAATTTTGACATTTGCAGAAACTTTCAAAGAATAAAGATTAAATTTTTGGTGTTCTAACCCAGTGCTCTTCAACCTTTTTCGTTATGGTACACTCTTGAAGATGTTTCGATGAACTCACGCACCCTATTTGCTTAAAGCCATGCACCCTAATTACTGACACGTCCCCGTGTTCCCCACTTAATTGCTCCCATGTCTGTCAGTACCCTGGCCTAAATAAGCAAGTACCCTAATTTAATAACTCGGCTACACAATTCAATTGATAATGGCTCATTGTCTGTTGCTTATGAATCACAAACAAAATCAACTAATTACAACAATTAGTTTGACATCATATGATGCTAACGCACCACACTTTAGAATGTGCAAAGACAAGGTTAAATTCTGAAAGTCATTGGTTGGTTAATGGTTCATTTTTGCTAACAGAAAGTTTTTGTAAAAATATCTGTTTAGTGTGACAAGTTTGTGATGCATCCTTGTGAACACGCACGCATATTTTGATGCACCGTGCACACCGGTTGAAGAGCGCTGTTCTAACCATTTAGAAAAGGCCTATTTGAATTTTTCTTTGTCCGACTGGTTAATTATCTCCTTACAAGATTTATCTTCAGTCAAGCCATCTGATAGAAATTTCGTGAATTATTGCTTTTTAACCACGAATACGCTGGAATTGTTAAAACTTGGGAGATAATTTCACATGTTGATATTTCTAAGGCATTTTTTATCGTTTTGTTCGTGTACCACTCTGAAAATTTTCAGAAATGCAGTGTGTGTTTACGCTTGTTTTTGTTTCTATATCTTCTGAGGACGAGAGTTTGCACAGACTTTCGAAACGTCAATAAATACTGCATTGTTATCACACCAATGGAGCAAAGCTTACAGCCAGTCGACTATGCCTGGTGACAGAAATAACACACTATGGCAGAAACAGCACACATTGTGTTAGCTTTTCGTTTGCCTGGGGTTAATATAGGCTACTTCTGAAGAATTTTTGCATTTTTTGAATTTATCAGAAATGCTTTTTCCAACACTTGCCTTGTATTCGACATAGCAGTGCAAGTGTGCGATTGCATTTGGTAGTGCTTAGGTGTCTCTAGTGAACAATAACGCCAGGTCATATATTTAACGGTATTCAGTCCCGTTGCCACGGGGGGAGCTTTGGTGGGTTTAGCCACCCAAACAAAGCTCCAAGCCCTCTTGGATTGAAATATAAAACACTAAATCAGTGCAGTTTTTTCAATTTTTAGAATGTCAAGCACCTCTGCACAAACGCAAAGCCCCCCTATTGAAGACTATCTGGCGACGGTTTTGACGATATTCACAACCCTATGTTGGATTTGATAGGGTTAATTACATCAAATTAATGCTCATTACAACGGAAAATCACCATGTAGGTGAGACATTTATGTCTGACCCCCTACTTTTTCCTTGGTCCTGTAGTGGCTTCCCAACTTTTTTAATTCTAGAATCGCCACTTCTCCGGAGCAGGAGCCACACACATGAAAACCATGAGCTCCGGAGCTGGAGCCATGTTCATGAAAGAAGAGCTCCGTAGCCGAAGCTGTATCATTTTTGTGACGGCTCCGCAGCCCTGCGGTTGGAAGCAAGCAAATTGGAAACACCTTGCTCACGATTCATTGCCACCAATAAATGTGTTAGGGTGAAAGGTGGGGGAGGTTGTATCGGTACATCAGTTTTGAAAGGTGAAATATCTATCGTTGCAGTGCCAGCAATGTCTTGACAGTCATGGGCGTCCGCAGAAATTTTTCCAGGGGGGCAACATCGACATTTTGCTTATCCTTTTCAGGTTGTTGACGATGCAACGCAAATGCACGTTCACAAAACGCTTTGCCCTTTCTACACCACAAAGAAAAGGCCCCATTTTACGGAAGAAGTCACAAAAATGCGTTCGTCGGCAGGCAATAGCCAAGCTTGGGATTTGGAAGGATTTTTTCCGAGGGGACCGACCAGAGCCGTATCAGCCGCCCTCTGCTGTATACCCACAATTGGGGAGGTTCACCCTTTCACACGGGGCCCGAAATTCAGTCCTGCCGCCACGGGGGGATTTTGCGGGATTAGCTCACCAAACAAAGTTTCAAACCCCCAAACTGGAACATTAAACCCTAGGAATCAGTGAAGTTTTTATCAATCCGTATTCTATTCTGTCCTGTAATTTGTACACAGAGCAGTACCTGCAGTAGTATAAAATCGCCTGATCATTTATAATAGATTGTGAGGTAATACACGTACTGTATTCGAGGCTTGAGCGTAAGTGTCAGCATTCATTGCTTTGAATGTTGAACTTGAAGTTAGCCAGCCTATATGCCAAACTGTATACGTTCCGAAGTCAGACTGCTACTTGATCAACGTACTTGTGTACTGATTGCTGTGAAAAAATGTATTATGGCTAGCAGGGGCGGATTAAAGTTGTATGGGGCCCCTTGCTGAAACTTAGAAAGGGGCCCCTTTCTATATACATATGAAAATCTGAATGAACGAATTGAACTACTTGTATTATTGAAACAAATGAAGCTTGAGCAAAAAAAACGAATCATTAACTAGTATCAATCACAATATGAAGGAAACTCATGGATTTAGCAAACAATATAATGTAGGGGAAGGTGGGGCACAGTAGGACTAGGGGCACAGTCGTCTTTTTTTATTTATTCAAAAAGTTGAAAACGTTGAACTTAAAAATTTCCATGGTGATTTAGTCTCATACCAGCCGTGGTACTAAAGTGAAATTTTTGTTGATAGGCAGCCGTTGTTACGAGTTACAGAGAAAGTTGTGTTTTTGCTACCCAAAAGTAATTTATAAAATCGCATTTAGATTTGAATTTTGCCCACGTTAATCAACATCTTCTGTTCTGAGTTTTTGTGACGTTGTAGTCAGGGCAGT
>Ga0210059_1010982_pt1 | contig 13909 bp, 12 predicted proteins | sample Ectturendosymbi2_FD_188042 | JGI IMG/M metagenome (GOLD analysis project Ga0210059, IMG submission 188042) | Ecteinascidia turbinata endosymbiont from Florida, USA - Sample 2 (SPAdes) (version 2) | ecosystem: Host-associated > Tunicates > Ascidians > Unclassified | place: Key West, Florida... | reverse complement strand
CCGAATCACTGTGGGGGGGCGCCGAATCACTATGGGGGGCGCCGAATCACTATGGGGGGCGCCGAAAAGTCCCGACAGTACTTTCTTCAATACAGTACATTTGCTTCCGAAAGACATCAGGTTCGAACATTGGGACGCCAAACTTGTTTCTTGCCCCAGGCCCCATCTAACCTCGTTACACCCCTGGTTGTATCATATGTCGCCAAATTACTTCACGTGGTGATGAAATGCTCTCTTGATTATGCGGCGCGCTCCCATGTTAATCGCCGGTCAGCGCTTCATTAGTTGTGTTTTGCTGAGGAATGAAAACAGTTGTTTTCGAAACCACAAACATGGCTTCATCTGATTCATTGTCGTCATTTCCCGATGTTGCTTCCGTCACGTGACTTCCGGGTTCCGTTCCTTTCACCTCAGGCTTGAACTGGCACCCCCGCAAGAGTTCCATAAAAGTGTGACTGGTACAATGTCTTAATGAGTGAGGAACTTTTGAGCGTTTGCTCCAGTTGTTGTTGACACTTTACTTCTCGAAGCAAATACAAAACACGCTCTATTTTGAAAATTGTAATGTCATAACTTTCGAAATTGTAGACTTCAACTTTGTCAATGACGTGAACTTTGCAAACTCATCGTGACGTTTCTTTTCCACACACTGACTGTCAGTTTGGCCAAATCAACGGGCCTTACTTCACAAAATCTCCAACGTTTGTCTAGTGGTAGGTGTTGTTTGCCTACGAACTATGTGCTTGTTCGCGTCCAAGCGCACCTTCTCCAGATACACCGACCACAAATTGTGTAAATCAGCTGTTGTTTAAATCAGATCGACAATCAACAAAGGTGGAGTTGCATGTTTGTTGTATCGTTCGTGGACGAACGTAGACTGCATGCTTGCGCGGAATAACAACACGGTCGAGGGCCGAGAGTCCTTTTTTTGCCCGCTTACCCCTCCGCACCCGTAGACTTTAAAACCCGTATCCACCGCGCCCGCCCCACCCGCACTGCTTCCGCTCTGAAAACTGAAAACCAACAACTAGAAACTGTTGTGTGCCCGAAAACAACTAAAAGCTCGTGCAACTTGCGTCATCGCTGGTGGCAATTTATTCAGTGGTTCATTTAAAAGTCAACAGAAGTTCTTAAAAACACTGTAAATTAAGATGTGTGAACCTTTTGGTCAAATTGAGTGCTTTGCTTTAAGAGCACTGCTGAAAAAGTGTATGTTTTTCATTGACGAACTCTTTAGATGTATTCTTCTGCTATTCACGAAATGCCCAAGCATACTAAACACTCGGTCGCTAGCAGCGTTAGTTGACATCATGCAGAACGTATTTCTTGCAAGTTTACTCAGAGCTGGAAACTCCAATCTGTGGTCTCGCCACCACTGAGAATGTCGCTACACCCTTGTACTTGTACCGCAAGCTCTCTGTAGCATTGAATTTCTTGCTCATGTCACTTTCACATGCATAGGGTCAGCATTCAGTTACCCGTACAAAGAATTTCTTATCTCCCGCCCGCCCCGCACCCCCACGCATAACCCCGCAAATGCGGGTAGCCGCAACCCGCGCGGGTTAACCCGCTCCGCGCAGGACTCTAGTCTACGCTACTCTACTTTCCTGTTGAAGCAAGGATTGGCTGATTTTCAGCAAATTGCCCACAAATAGAATGTTATATATTTCCACATTCAGGACTACTTATGTTAAAATGCTTTTTTTCCCGCAGGTTGTGTGGTTCTTAATTCAAGACTCTGTGATGAGGGTTCTGCAACGTCCTCTGTGTTTGGAAAAGTCTTTTCAGACGTTTTTTCCAAAAGAATATCAGAAACCGATGAGTTTTTCAAGGTACGTTTTTTCTGTAACTTATGTTGGCAAACAGGTACGAGAAGTATCCACACCTGTTATTCTGATAAGATCGCAGTTACTGATTCTCGACTGTGAAAGGGTTCCTATCGACAGACAGTGGAATGTTTGGGTACCTTTGATTTCAGGAGAAATACCCCACAGTCCAGGCCAAGCACATGCCTATACTTCGGCAAGCCATTGCAGGCCTGCTGTGGTCGAAACAGTTCTACCATTACATCGTCGATGATTGGCTGAACGGTGATCGCGACCAAATACCTCCTCCTCCTGAAAGGTGACGTCACAAAGCAGTTAGTGTTGAGTCAATTTTAGTTACATAATCGTTTAAAATTTCCACCAAACTTTTTCGGAGATAGTCACGGGTTCCATGTATACCGTCACTGGCTGTACTTATAACATGTGTGTTGTCATTTTTGGTCTGATATGTCAACAGTCGTTGATTGAAGCTGTAGGGTGATATTTTTGCATATTTGAAAACTTTGCTTTATCGTGATTTTATCCCTTTTTTAATTCTTCACGACTTGTCGTCTCTGAACAGTTTGCTGGTGAGCCCATAGCGCACAGATGACAGTGGAAAGGTTTATTACTCACGCAAAAATATCCGTAATATTTTATGCGTTTAACAATTGCTAAGTTTGTTTCTTGTTGTTGTTGCTGCTGTATTCCAAGATACTGTCATCACCCACGTTGTTCAATATAGTTCTCCACGTTGGAATGCTCCATGCATTAAGACACGCCGGCTTGACCGTACAGTTCGACATAAGTTGGAAGCTGATTGTTCCCTTGATCTCCTGAGAAAGAAAGTATACTGAGATTAGTTGCAGTGTTGTCTAGCTACTTCTTGATATACGTGGACAGTAAAATGAAAGACAGTAAAAAAATGAAAGTATTCAAATTCTACGGCACGTCTTGTGAGAATAAAAATCAATTCTTAACTGCTCTCTATTTTTAAAAAAAGTAGAAACTTGTCATAAATAGCTTTTGGAACTTCATGGGAATATGAGCTTTGGACGAACAGCTCGTGTCTGTGACGTAGATGCTGATGATCGTAAAATGCCCGCGAATCTGTCAACTAAACCTGCATTGTGAGTCAAAATAGAAAAACAGGTGTTTTATTTCATTTGAACTACGAGTTTTGTGATGTTAAAATGTATTGTTTCGTCACAGGAAAGCTGGTCAAAATCTTGTCAGTGCAGGTAACAGGTACTGCACAGGTTAACGGCTAGAGCCTTCAGGGTCGTGTGCGTGTAACTATGAAACATGGGATCTGGGGAGTGGTGGCCCGCTACGCTTTTATAAGGCAAAGAAATGAGATTTAAAGGTGAAATAAAAACAAGTGAAGGCGTACAGACAGTGGCGTGTAAAAGATGTTCTCTGCCCCGCCCCCCCTTGCACAAACTGGTTAAATCTGCAAGTTTGCCAATGACCTTACGACCTCCTTGGACTTCCGCAGGTCGTCATTGGCAACGCACCCAACACAGCTGCAGCACTTTCCCGTTTTTTTTCTCAACCGTTTGACAAATTTGGCGACGAATGACGAAAATAAGATCTCAGCTCAGTTCTTCATCGAAATCTCTGGTATTTCGAGCGTTTCGTTCATTTCTTTCTTCTTCGTTTGGTTTCGCAAGATCGCTGCTACAAGTCAGTATTTAAACCCAACAACGTCACGCAGCGTTTAGACTTCCGCTTTTGTCCGCAATGATTCTTGCGAACAGTCCGTCGCATGAGCGCGTGGAACAACCGGTGCAGATGACCCAGCATTGCAGAGAAACAATTCAAACTGAATGTGCTCTGCAGTGGATGGCGAAACCTGCATATTCGGCAGGTTTAACATTATAAATATTACATATAAATAGCTCCGATTCTGTCCTTCAAAACTTCGTCCCCTCTCAACTGAAATCTTCAAGATTTGTATGTTTACAAAGCTTTCTGCAAATAGGATTGGCTTGTGGGAAATGACAAAGGCAAGAATTGACGGGGTAAAGAAGCGGTGAGACGTGTATGATCGCAAAGCCACGCACTGACTGTGCGTTCGCCAATTATTAATGCAGCATTGATTGCTGAGTACTGGGAAATCTCCCATGTTATTTCCTTCTGTAGTCGGAATAATCACCAACCACGCTCTCTTCAGTCTCGGTTACTTTTCCTGTTTTTCTCCGTTTTCCAAAACAATTTCGTTCGGCGAACAGTGAATAGCGGCTCGATGCTCTGGGGCGCATATCAGGCCAACCAAGGCCGATTAACACCCTCCCGTGCTTTCTTGCCCTCCAGAAAGAAAACTTTCAAACTACGTTGTAGAAACCATCACATCAAACGACTGTTGCGATTATTAAAGGTTTCGAAGCTGCGAACAATCATATTTGTTCGCAATGACTTGAATTTGAAAGATGGAAAAATATTTGATTGCAAGAAAATTTGTTGCGTTTTTGGAGACGACTCTGCTGCTGTTTAACATCTGGTTTGGTCTTTTAACCTTCTCAATGGAAAAAGGATGGGGTCTGGAGGGTCACCCTCCCAGTTTCCATGTTTCAAAAACTGGGGCTTAGCAAATTGAACTAGGGTTATTTTTACTGTATTGAAAGCATTGAATAGCTATTGGCTAATAAGGATTAAGCCACCTTCGCAGTATCACATCTACGCTTTGATGGGCGTCTAGAATTCGTGATGTCACAATTACGAGATGCTGTAAAATTATATTTGAAGTTTCAAACTGCCGCTCCAAAAGCGAACAATTGGGTTAAACTATGTGAAGCGATTGAGTGTATGCAGTGTTGAGAGCATTTGTGTGGTATGGGCTGGTAAGCTTTTCTAACGAACTACTAAAAACGCTTTATCTGGCTTTCAACTGAAATTCGGTTGAGCGCACATTTCAAATAAGCATGATTGTGTTGGCGGTGACATTCACCAAAATCTGGAAAAACGCACCAGTAGTCGTACAAATATTTTCAAGCTTGCATTTGCATAGTGTGGTTAAATAGGGGTTTTACATCACACTTCGCGAGTGCTTAGCGCCATTTGTTCTATTATATATATATATGCCGTAGCAGACTTTTCCGTTTAATTTTTTACCCAGGTTCGTAGGCCTTCTACTGGGGCTTCTTGCAAACAATCAAAACAAAAGCGATTCGTGTGAGGAGTTTCATTCTTATCATCAACAGACTATTTCCGTTGGGTGTTATTTGCTGAGGGACCCTGCAAACCCAGTGTAGCAGCAGAACTAAGGCCATGAGGCTAAACGTTCTCCTGCGACTGATAACGAATAACTACCTCAAAAAGAATTTAACCATCCTACAAATTGCGCTCAGGACCAAAAGCTTTTCGTCCGTGTAACCATCCAAGCATAACCTTCCCGCGTGTCTGTGAAGTGGATTCATGCGTCTCATGAAATGTTCCGCGTCGACCAATTCGTTGCTACAAAGCTGATTTGCAAATAACTCTTAAATAAGCGTTGTGTAACTCCAGACCAGGGACTTACCGGGCTGCGTTGACGCGTTGCTCAGATGTTTTTCATTGATGTAAACCACGTGATCTTGCCGTGTTTGTGACGCCGATGGGCGACTCGTTTGATCTTGCCTGTCGATATTATCAAAACAATAATAAGACAGTGTTTGAGGGTAATGGTTGGTGAATGTCGACCGAATGCACTTTGTAACTACACATTGACTTACGTTTCGTTGAAATATTCCATGCCGGTGAAAGCGACTGAGTTTGTTCTTACGTTGTGATGAACAATGTGTTCGGCTGACTTCCTTTTCCGTCTTTCTCTGCATTTGAGAACGACCAGGGCGACGATCACCACCAGAAGCAGACAGGCTAGCACATCCGCTATGTGGTTTGCTGGCACAAAGTGTTCATAGCTGCGGACAAATATTTATTGCTGTCTTTCAAACAGTTTGCAGTCCGCAACGAATCATTCCTTAATCTTTAAGAAAATTGCACCGTTGGATCATAAACATATTAAACATATGCCCCGTTACAAATTTCTGATCGGATATCAGTAGAACTCCCTTCACGTGTGATAGCGCCAGGGTAAAGCAATCATGGAACGGCAATAACGCGGTTATCTGTCAACAAGATACGGTTTCACATCAGCATGTTGTCACTGAGCTGGGCTAGAACATTTGTCAGTTTGCGAACAAATCCATAAATCGACGCAAGTTGAAGTGTTATAAAAATTTGTTATCAATATGCAATTTATTGACTTGCTCACTTTTTATCCGAATAATGTAAAATTTTAACAGCAAGTGTAGAAACAACTCAAAAGTTTGTATTTTGTGAGTTTATCTTTTCAGGCACAGAAATGGCTTCCATTCTAATAAAATAAGTTGTTTTTTAAGTTAGAGTGTGCTCGAACACAGTCTAACAATGCTTCCCGGATATTCTCAACTATCTCTACATACACAAACACTCTTCCTCTTTAAAACTTTTTTTGCCATTTCCAAATCTCTTCTCCTACAAACGTAAGCTGTACAGTCTTTTTCGGTTGTAATATATTCAAGAGATTCATGGTCTTCTGCAGAATGTTTTTGTGGTCTGGAGAAAAAGCCCATGGTGGCGTTTATGGTTATGTTTAATTACGCAGTTTTTTTGGGTTTTATAGTTTTTAAAGTAAACGAAGAACTACTGAAGGAAATGACGTAACAGTAACAGAGGAATTGCACAGAAGCTGTGTTAGATATATATTATATATATTAAGTTTGCTGAATTACTTTTTCTGAAAACCTCGAAGCATTTTTTAAACGAAGTTTTGAGTTTCAAGGATCCAGCTCTGCTTAAAAATAAACCTCACTGGAATTTAGATTTCAAAACTTCTGATTCCTGTTGCACACTACAGAATAGAGACGTGTATGACTTTAGGCACGGAAAATAAATGATGTCATCCATCTGTTCGACGTGTGGCCGTTCTGTGGAAAAATCCCTTTGGTTTTTCTGCGCATGCGCAGTTACTGATCTACGGCAGATCCGTTTCGATTTCGATTAATGTTGGAAGCGCTCCTCAGGTTTGCTGTTCACGCTATGACGTGTACATGAGCCTATTATGACGTGTGCATGAACATGTGTAACAACATATCATAAAAGGTTCAAGTCAAGCGAAATATTTGAGCAATGTATTTTTGGAAGTTAACAAGTGGAAAGCGCTTAACGCGAGAAAGCCAACTTGCAATTATCTTAATTGACAGGTCTATTCCACTGGTCGTGCATGAAATTGCATCCCGCAATTTGCTTTGACCCAGAGTTGTAAACGGGCCACATTTTGAAGCCCGAACCCGGCTCGAGCCCGAAATAACAAGCACGAACCCGACATTTGTTTTTGAAGCCCGATTTAGCCCGCAACCCAAATTTACCGAGTGAGTCAAGATATCCGCAACTGCGGGTATCGAAAAACGTAGTGTACGGGTATAGCTGCAGGTACACGGCTTTATCACACCCAAAATAGCAATAACCTTGACCAAAAAATTGGCTTAAACACGCAAACTCAGCTTGTTGGTCAGTGCTAATACTGCAGAACGTAATGCTTCTCAACTTAAAAAAAACTACCACGAAACTATCCACGATGGCGCTATAGGCATAAAAGGATCTATTTAGGATAGCTCTATAGGCGTGAAAAGCCAGATTGTAGCCCATCATTTCTTAACAAAAGCGAAGAGTCGCGTAAGCGATTGATCTTTTCGACGCAACGCCATTGCGTGCTAATTTCATCACCGCTGTCGCCTTCTGAAAAAGAGCGTGAGACTAATCCGAGCAGAGAAGAAAAGAACGCAGCTGTGTTTGCAAATGGAATTAGATGAAGAAAAATCGCAATCACTTCACTCACGGAAGTTACCGCAGTGAGCAGAACAAATGTACTTCAAGAAAGAAAAAAATCGTTGCTTCGAATGGTATAAAAACTTGTGTATGCAGGCCCGAAATATGCCCGAAACATTTTGACAAACTTTTAAAATAAACGTGTGTATGCAAGGGTCGATTCATTTTTTATATAATGATTAATAAGCTCCATTGAAAGTCAAGCAAAAAGTCCTTTATCAGCAATGAATACGTCACTGCTGATATCATACAGAGCGCCGGCAGCATCATTTGTGATGAACGTCATTCGGGAATCTACATACAGTAATTAAAAAGTAAGAATTTGCTGAAAAACACCTCGAAATGAAAACTACGCAAAACATCAGAAGAACTCATGAAGAATATATCTCAGTTCTTTGCATGATGTACAGGCGAAAGGTTTTGCTGAAACCTTTGTGGTATCTCATATCATTGGCTTATCTTCGTACCTTAACTGATGTTCAAGCTGATTGTATGGAGGATCCACGAACTTTTTTATGGGTTGCAGGATTGATGTTGGCGTTTCTAGACAAAATACATTTTGCGAAGTTGTACAATCGTTATACACAGGGTTCCACGCGGTATTGAAAGTAGTGAAAAAGTATTGAATTTCAAAATAGGCTTTCAAGACCTTGAAAAAGTATTGAATTTGACCAAAATGTACATTAGGTATTGAAAAAGTATGGAAGTTCTAGATGGAAAAGAAATCTCAAGTATCTGAGCAGAATTTTAGTGAAGGCAAAGCACTTATGCAGTGTTATGCAACGTGTAAAATTGAGTTTCATGATTAAGAATTTTGAAAAATTAAGAGAAATAATGGTATTGAATTTTTTAAATATAGTATTAAAAAAGTATTGAAAAAGTATGGAAAATGATGTTTGAAAGTGTGTGGGAACCCTGTATACATAATGCTTGAAATTACGACTTTGTATGAAAATATGTTGCTTCCAGACGAGTTAATTTTCTTCTACTCATGATTATGTTTTTGTCGACGTTTGCCTATCTATTCGAACAAGCTTCTCCTGGATTTTTGTTCAAACACATGTACAGTACACACCTACTGGTTACAAATAACAAAAGCAATGGAAATGTGAAGTGACGTACATCAGCAAGGAATGCCAACAGTGCAACACGTGCAGTAATTGAGGAAGGTGACGATTGGCAGTTCACAGTTCAACGATGTTTTGTGACTGAATAAGAATGGGTGAAACAAACAGAGTAAAATCTGGTGTATGGAGCAAGTCATTAAAAACATGCACTGGTACAATGTTTTGATTGACAAACTATGTAAAGTTATCTAAGTGGTTAATTTTTATTCATGTTTTCAAGATGTCACGTTAAATGCAGATAAAATGTCGCGATTTTGTCACGAATAGCATCCGCTTTCGAATAATAATTATTATCAGTGCATAACGATTCTGGAAAAACACGTTTTACTGTAATTACTATTTCTGTGATATTAGACACGAGCGCAGCTCTGACCGATTGCGGGGGCAATACGTCACCAAAAATGTAACAAAAGATGACGAGATGGAAACGTTTGACTTGTTAAGTTACACACACAAAACAAACATATGATTGAAGTATTTAACTTGTTTAAATAAATAGGTTGTAATTTGAACGCAAAGCAAAACTATGATTTAAAATTTCATTTGTTTAGGTAAACAGATGTGCCAGCAAGTAGGCTGGATAGCGGGAAGAACGGCATATTTAATATTATTTCATCATGCAAGACATCTACTGAAATTTAAGTAATATATTTTGTTCCCCTACAACTTGTAAAAGCAATCAGGAGAGGAGACTTTCGTTCAGCTTGCAGGAGTGGTTACATTACTGTCTCAAGTATTTTGTATTATTCTGTGAAGGAAGCGTTTTTGCTTTTTTGTATATTATAACTTAAAAGTAGTATCACTTGTGGTTATTGCCTTTGCAAATTTACGTACCTGTTGTTTTGTTATTAACTTCTGCGTTGTTGATAAAAGAAATCTTTGGATGTCCGTTGAAATGATGCGAAGAGCTGCAGAATGCAGAAATATAAACAGGAGCGTTAATTGCAAATAATGTCAGAAGTTCAATTCAGATGACTTTCAAAGTGTTCATGTTATATTAATTGAAAAAGAGGACAAAGTATTAAATGAAAATCTGGACAGCTTGATTGAAAAACTATAGGTTTTGTTGCTTAAAAACTAGTTTCTATTCCCACGTCAAGCCTGTTTCTGGTATAGATAGTTGCACCAACAACTCTGCTACAACGGTAGTTTTTGTTCTATTCTTTGTTTGACAAAACTGCGGGTTTCGCAATGATACTCGTAGTGTAAATCAACACTGCAACAATCTAAAAATTAAATAAACTCACAAAATATCTCCATGAAGTTGTCTGTGAGCAGAATGGAACAAGGCTTCGTCATCTTTCGAACAGCAAAAATCATGTTCTATGCTGAGGTAACGTCCAGGACAACATGATTCTGAGCAATTCAATGTTTTGCAATCTCCAAATTGTGGGGTTTTTGCCTTCATGTTACTTTGCCAGCTATCACCTCTTGGCGCGTAATGTTGTACTAGCTCCTCTCACCGCATCTTCTGGCTTGTGTTGCTCACTGGGTCTGACATGCGAGCTCGTAACTTGGTCAAGTGTTTGAAGAGCAGGCAGGTTCAGTCGTCCGTTGTTTTCGTGGTTTGCATTCTTGCTCAGTCTCATTGAACTGCAGTTCAATTTTGAGTTTTTCCAAGCTGCAGACAAAGTTTAGTTTGTTATTTTATGTGGCAACAAAATTTTTTGTGTGCTCGCAAATTCACCTGTTTCGCTTCTTTAGCATTCATAATGAAGATGCAGCTTCTACGCAACAATCACTTGACCCGCGTCACTGTCGGTTGTGCGTTTGGGCGAGAAGTGTTATTCTAAGCTCGTGACTTTGTTGTTTTTGTCACCCACCTGTGCGACGTGTATTACAGATTGAAGGGGAGGAATCATGAATGGAAGCATTTGTTTAACAGGGATATTGTATCAATGCCGGATAAGTGGGAGTACCCATGGGTGAGTTTTTTTGTGAAAACCTGAATAAAAAAATAATTTGCTTTTTCCTAATTCTTGCAAATCGTTAGTGATTCATGCAAATACTGGTTCTTACGCGAAAGTAAATGACTTATTACGGTGATGCAATTAAACCCTAATACACGAGAGGATTTAGTTTTTATTTGAATATACAGAACTTTGCGCAATTAACTTTTATAGAGGGTTGATATAGCATAAAGAACAATAACGCAACAGCCAATAATTTCGTTTAAACCATTAGTTGTGTTACTGTTTCGACGTGGTGGCATTCACAAACTTCACGCTCTTCCGTATCGACAGTGTGTCCAGTCATCCTGAATTCCATCTGATAACTCAGCCATTGTGTCATTTACTGTTGCATTCCCGCTTTCAGTATGCTTCGTGGGATCTTGCATTCCACATGATTCCATTCTGCAAAGTCGATCCACAGTTCGCCAAAGACCAACTCCTGCTTTTCCTCAGGGAGTGGTACATGTCGCCCAGCGGCCAGGTGACATGCATGCATGAATGATCAACGACACGTGACTGTGACGTAATCAGAACGGTTCACAGGAAACGCACGCTTTGCATGCATGAATGCGTTTGTTTGGTGTCAAACAAACGGGCGAAAACACAAAGAATCTTGTCCTGAACTGACCTGTGGTCGCTTTGAAACGAAAAGCGAAGTTTTTTCTGGCGTGGTATTGTAGATCTTACACATTTTGAAGTTTCGGATTTATTTTCGTTATCGTCTGTTTAACTAAGTTTTTGTCTAAAGTGCTGCACTGATTCTTTGCAAATGATTTGTTATTCTCCAAAACAGGGCCGGCCCCAGCAGATGCGGGGCCCAATGCAAGACCTGGGCGCGGGGCCCCTCTGAGCAGTGGTTTTGACGGACAACACATCATTTGTGTTGATGTGTTGTTCGCCAAAAGTGCAACTCATCACCGCTTTGAACAACCAGCTGTAGGTTGCATGTCACAGTATTCATCGCCTAACAGACTCTATTAAAAATTATTCCCAAATCTGTCACAAAACTTCCAACGTACTTGGTGCGCTCCAACGTGATTGTTTAAATCTGTTCCTTGTTCGTCGTCAGCGATGCGTCGCAATGTCGTCATTCCCGCGATTCGACCCCTTTTTCCAAGACAAGCAGTTTATTAGTGATGTAATGCAGCGATTTTAACGTGTTTTCTGTATGTTTTGTTGGTCTGATGATGAAATAGATCCCTGCCTATGAGTTCGCCTTCGATGACGTCAATCCCCCTGTTCACGCTTGGTCAGTGTACCGTGTCTACAAACTGACAGCGCCCAAAGGCGAAAGAGACCAACTCTTCCTTTCCAGGTGCTTCCAGAAGCTGATCCTCAACTTTACATGGTACGCTTATACCAGCATCAGCCGAGCTGTGTAATCCAGACCTGCTGTACTATGATGCCAGGTGCCAGCACAGAATGTTGCATAACTTGCTTGGGACAATGCGACAGTTCAGTTTAAACTTTTAAAGATTTCTTAGGTCAGCGTGGTCCAGCTACTTTTGACCCACGGGCCATTTGCTATAACGTGACAACTTGCGAGCCACTTCTCATAAAATGGTGTATAATACAACAGATTCACAAGTTTGAAAACTGAATAGGGAAAAGAGGTCAGTTAAGTTCGTGTGTAATTAAAATTATTATACAATAGCAGTAAACAATTCATTACAAATCTCTATCAGTTCGATGCCTGTGGTTGAAACTTCTCTGACACTACTGTTCCCACAACAATACCATTATGTTAGTGTTAGCAAGTCAGAGAGTACGGGTCCGGTTTTTCGTCTGCCGTTCGATTTCTGTTTTTAGATTTGACTTGCTTCATCGTAGAACATGTACTCTCACACTCGTATGTGCTTTCCAACGTCGAGTGCATTTTTAGTGCGAAATCTTTCAGTTTGGGAAATCCATCTGTGTTGACTAATTTGTAGAAACTCTCTACATTCTAATCCAGTGGTTCTCACACTTTTCTGCACGTTGACCCCCAATTAAAGTATACAATTTTCTGTAGACCCTGTGGCCTAGCGCAACAGTTACTAATGCAAGGAAAGTATGTGTCAAAATAAATTTGAGTACTTTTTACTTGAAATGCATGATAAAATAATACACAATCCGAAAATATGCTTAGAACTATAGATGTAAGCGGCACATGCACTACAATATTGTTTGTGACGTAACAAACAACAGTTTTCATAATGTCATCACAACGGATGATTTAATAAAAAACTGTTCGAATCGAATATACTTCTAAACTACCGTAGCTGAGATTTGATCAGCCCTCTTAATTTCGTCAGTTATTCATTGACCCCCTGACCATTCAGTGACCCCATTCGACCCCGTGACTATTTGTCGACCCCTTGGATGGTCCACCTGGGGTCGATGTCGACGACTTTGAGAACCACTGATCTAGTCTAACACCGTTAGTATTGTACATTATTATCAACAGATGATATGTTTGTTTTAACTGAAATTACCTATAAAATCATCGATTGTAACACACAACGAGCAATACTGAGAAAGCTCGCGGGCCTTAAGAATTCTGGCCGCGGGCAATATGCGGTTGCGGGAAATAATTTTTTTCCAGCTGTTTTGTCGACTGTTGCCACCGATCAAATTGTCACAAGGTGGCAGAAGATGCTTGCTTTCCGCCAGAAGATGCTTGCTTTCCGCCGTGCGTTCACAAGCCCAGTATTAGTCTGTCTCTTCGCTTTTATTCCCCATAATCGCGATAGCGATATTTTTATGCATTTTACTATTTGATCTGCAACGTCACAATTGCCAGCATTGTTTTGCTCACGATGTTGATTGCAAACGTCATTAGACATGCCCCAAAACGCAAAGTGATCCCCAGCAATTGAAAAGAAAATACTGAATGGTCAGAATTTCCTCCCAGTTGAGGTCAATAGCCAAGTGAATGTCCTACACACAAGCTGTGCTTTGCGAAGCGATGAAATGCGGAAACACAGAACCTAACAGTGGGTAGCGAGCAACAGCAGAATGAACAAGTTATGTTGTGCCAAGCCTTCTTGGGCATGACATCCACTCTGGCCCGAAGTGGTGACGCCAGACAGTCTGATTAAGAACAGAGTGAGCTCTTCAGCCACGCAAGGTAATCAGTTTCGGTTCCACGCAAGGTAATCAGTTTTGGGGAATATTCTTTCCACGCAAGGTAATT